>ERZ761609.327-NODE-327-length-59774-cov-39.151392_pt1 | contig 59774 bp, 59 predicted proteins | sample MGYA00511163_ERZ761609 | MGnify/ENA primary metagenome ERZ761609 (study PRJEB28899, sample SAMN02445070) | bioreactor sludge metagenome | biome: EBPR sludge | place: Australia: Brisbane, Thorneside Wastewater Treatment Plant | collected 2011-12-16 ... | reverse complement strand
GGGGAAGGTGGGGGATGGTGGGGGAATCTTGTCGCATCATTTCCCGACGGTTTCACCGTCGGCTGATATATCGTTGCTCCTCCGGGGCAACAAGACATTTGATGCGCCCCGGAGGGGCGCTATATATCAGCCCGGGGTAACACCCCGGGGCGGCACGATTTCAGAAACACAAAACATGTATACAATGATTATAAGTCACCCAGCGTCGGGAAACAATGTCATGGAATTCCCCCACCTGCCTCCCCACCATTAACCCCACCATTAACCCCCCACCTGTCTCCCCCATCAAATCTCAATATGCGATCCCACCTCTAGGGCGCGTTTGACAGGGATGCCGAAGTAGCGGACAGGTGTGCGTGAGTTGCGGTGCATAAAGACGAAGATTTCTTTGCGCCACCATGACATGTTCTTTGTGGTTTCTTTGACAGTTACGGTTTCGTGGCCAAGGACAAATGTGGCGTCCGTAATGTCAACAGGGATGTCGTACTCAGGGAGATACATGAGATCATCCATGAGGTTAAGACGGTCCATAAAGCCGTAGGACAACACAACCTGGTAGAAGTTTTTCTCGAGTGGCTTGACGTCAAATCGCTGGTCATGTGCAACGTGGGCTATTGCTCTGATGTTCACGGTGAGCAGGATGATCGTTTCGTGCCGGCATCGATTATACTTGAGATTGCTGACCATTGCCGGTGGGGCAGAGCCAACGTATCCATTCATGTAGAGTGCTGTACCCGGCACAATTTCATATCGGTCAATTTCATTGTCGATGATCTCCTGGAGTGACTGATTCCGTCGCATGATGGCCGCACGCAGAATGTCACGCCCCGTATGCCACGTCATCATCACCATGTAGATGGAAGCACCAATAACAAGTGGTACCCATCCACCGTCCGAGATCTTTGTTGCATTCGCTGCAAGGAAGGCACCGTCAATCGTGAAGAAGAGGGCCGTGAGTGACGCCGAAATAGCAACGTTCCAGCCCATAATTCTGCGCATCGCAAACCAGCCAAGGATGGCCGTGATGACCATCGTCGCTGTGACGGCAATGCCGTAGGCCGCGGCAAGGTTACCCGATGTGCGGAACTCTACCACAAGGAACACACATGCAAAGAACAATGACCAGTTTACAAAGGGGATGTAGATCTGTCCACGTTCTTCACTTGAGGTGTGTAAGACCTTTAACCGCGGGAGATAACCAAGCTGTAAGGCCTGCCACGTTAATGAAAATGCTCCGGAGATAATTGCCTGCGATGCAATGACGGTTGCAAACGTGGCAATAAGAACCATCGGAATAACAGCCCACGATGGTACCATGTGGAAGAAGGGATTTGCTACCGTTGAGGCAATGTTGCCTTCACGAATAAGCAGTGCACCTTGACCAAAGTACTGCAAGACAAGTGCAGGGTAGACGAGGATAAACCAGCCACGAACAATGGGCTTTTTACCGAAGTGACCCATGTCGGCGTAGAGCGCTTCTCCTCCCGTTACCACAAGAAAGACGGAACCAAGAACAAGGAAGGCCTTGTAGTCGTGCGTAAAGAGGAATTCAACTGCGTAGTAAGGGTTAACAGCTGCGAGTACGGATGGTGTCTGTACGATGTTGATGACACCGATCACACCGAGGAGTAAGAACCAGAAGACGGTAAACGGACCAAAGATGCGGCCTACACCACCAGTGCCAAACTTTTGGATGATAAACAGTCCAAGGAGAATGGTGATGGCTATTGGAAGGACAAAATGTTCAAAGGCCGGAGTGGCAACGGTAAGACCTTCAACAGCGGAAAGAACGGAAATGGCCGGCGTGATAATACCATCACCGTAGAGTAAGGCTGCTCCAAAAATTCCCAAGGCAAAGATGAGTGCCGTACTCGCCGCACGCCCGGTCTTCTGACTTACTAACTCCATAAGGGCGAGAATGCCCCCTTCACCCTTATTATCAAACCGCATGATAACGGCGAGATACTTTACGCAGATAATAAGTGTGAGCGCCCAGAAGATTAACGACAATACGCCAAGGATCTCTGGCTCACGTGCCTGAAGGTTGTAGTGCGGAGAGAAACACTCCTTGAGTGCATAGAGTGGACTCGTTCCAATGTCTCCAAACACAACGCCAATTGCGGCTACCGTGAGGAGAAGTAAACGTTTTGACGGATCGTGTCCGTTACCCTGCCCAGAGCTGTCCATGTGGACTGTCCATTCTTGAAACAACAACGCCTCCCGTGGGAGGCGTGTCAAAACTACGCATGAATGTCACGTGAACGTGACGGACTCAAAACTCTGCCGATTTGACCGACAACATCGTTAACACGCCACGTTAGTATCGTTCGGCGAGGATGTTGAGGTGATGAGTAAGGTGTCCCGCCAAAACCCAGAACAAGGCATTCGATGTAATAGGTTTGTTGTTGGCCATTCCTGTTGTGGACAGTGCACGTTCAGAGAGTGACCGTACCGCAAGGATGTTGGCAGTGCGTAATGCTTCCCACTCGTCAAAGAGGTCGTGAAGTGTTCTCGACGAGAAGTCTGCATTTGTTACGTAAACATCTTCGTCAAAGCCCGGTAACGACTGAGTTTCACCACGTGCTACACACACGGCACGCATACCAAAGATGCGCTCGCTGTCAACTATGTGACCAAACACTTCCTTTACCGTCCACTTACCCTCAGCATATCGATAGTCATGTTTGTCCTCAGGCAATTCGTCGAGAAATTTCTCTACAACGTCGAGCTGTTCAGCAAGAATTGTTGTGATGTCCCCATCAGGAACAAGGTCTACATACTTCGTAAAGTATGCAGGAAACTCTTCGGGTAAAGGGCGTTTTGTCACGGTATGTCGTTGTTTGTGTGCGGTAACGGAACGAGTGATTGACCGTCAGTGATACCTGTTGACGGACCTTACGCCGTAAATGCGGCAATGCCTGTGATGTCCTGACCAAGAATGAGTGTATGCATCTCATGTGTGCCTTCGTAGGTTTTCACCGACTCGAGGTTGGCGGCGTGACGCATAACCGGATACTCGTCGAGGATTCCATTTGCTCCATGGATTTCACGACTCATGCGCGCAATCGTAAGAGCGATTTCACAGTTGTTACGTTTGGCAAGTGATACCTGCTGTGGACGCATCGTGCCTGCATCCTTGAGCTGTCCCAACCTCCAGCACAATAGCTGGGCCTTGGTGATCTCATTGAGCATAAACACAAGCTTGTCTTGGATGAGCTGATATCCAGCGATTGGACGTGTAAACTGGACACGACTCTTGGCATAGTTTAATGACGAATCGTAACAGGCCATTGCTGCACCAACAACACCCCACGAAATGCCGTACCGTGCTTGGGTCAGACATGACAGGGGACCACGGAGACCTTCAACACCGGGGAGAATGTTCTCTTCGGGAAGTTCCACGTCTTGAAAGACCAGTTCCGACGTCACGGAGGCACGCAAGGAGTGTTTGCCCTTCATCTCAGGAGCAGTAAAACCCTTCATACCCTTCTCAACGAGGAAACCACGCACAACACCGTCGAGTTTGGCCCAAACCACTGCTACGTCGGCCAGGGTGCCATTGGTGATCCACATCTTGGCACCGTTCAGGAGGAATCCACCGTCGATCTTCTTTGCCGTTGTGACCATACCCGATGGATTTGAACCGTAGTCCGGCTCGGTCAAACCAAAACAGCCGATCGCCTCACCGGCTGCCAGGCGGGGTAACCACTTCCGACGCTGCTCCTCTGAACCAAAGGCATAGATCGGATACATCACGAGGGACGACTGGACAGAGGCAAAGGAGCGGATACCGGAATCACCACGCTCAAGTTCTTGCATGGCAAGGCCATAACAGACATTATTCAGGCCTGCACAACCGTATTCCTGGGGTAATGTGATGCCGAACAGACCGATATCGGCCATTTTTTTGACGAGGTGCATCGGGAACACACCCTCACGAGCACTATGTTCGATGATGGGCAAAACCTCGTTGTTTACGAAGTCGCGAACCGTCTGGCGGACGAGTTTTTCCTCTTCCGTGAGCAAATCGTCGATGTTCAGGTAGTCTGGGTGTTGGAAGGCCATGGTGCTGTGAAGATCGTAGTGGTGCGAGATGTTGTTGTCAGGGGGCGAAAGGGGCCACAAAGGTACGAAACCCCGTTTCTGTGGATAAAATTTCCCTATATTCGTGGCTGCAAAAGAGGATGGGCTGTCCAGCCCATTTTTTGTTCGTACTACGGATTCAGCCTACGACAACGGTGAACATACTGCCGGACCACGTCCGGATTGCCCTACTCGACGCCTGTACGGCGGCCGGGGCTGAGCTCATCGATGTTACGGTTCGCGGAACGGAGCGTCAGCCTCTGCTCGATGTGACGATTGATACCCTTGAGGGTGTGAGTCACGAACATTGTCGGGACGTGAGCAGGGGGCTCGATGAACGTCTCGCCGACGACGAATGGTATGGCCGCCTTCGGGCGGTAGACGTCTCTTCCCCAGGAGCAGATGCTCCGGTGAAGTATCTCTGGCAACTGAAGAAACACGTGGGGCGCACGGTTCGGTGCACGAGGACGGATGGTACGGTCGTGGAAGGCACCCTGGTGTCGGCCACCGACGATACACTTGTCCTGTTACCTCGCCGATCCGGCAAGCCCCTTGACGCCCCTTCCCAGACAACTATCACCTCCGGTGATATTGCCTCGGCGAATGTCGTCATTTCGTTTTCATAAATCTGGAATCACGGAAACCGACCCCCATGGCACGACGCAAGGTCAAACCGAAGGTCGACAACAAAAAGCTCATTATCGAGGCCTTCAATGAGATGGCCCGCGAGAAGAGTATTGACCGCGACCTCCTGCAGGGTATCGTCGAAGAGACGCTCTCCCTCATGGTGAAGAAGAAGTATGGCCTCGAGTCAAACTTCGACATCATCGTGAACATGGAGAAGGGCGATATCGAAATCTACCTCATGAAGGATGTTGTTGACGAGGTAGAGAATCCCGAAACGCAGATCACACCACAGCAAGTACTCGAGTCAACCGGCGAAGAGATGGAAGCTGGTGATGAATACATTGAGGAAATCACCCTCGAGAACATCGCCGATTCTTTTGGACGCCGTTTGGTGGCTCAGGCTATTCAGACGCTGAATCAGCGTATTCGTGATGTTGAAAAAGACAACATCTACGAAGAGTATGCAAAACGTGTTGGCGAAGTCATTATCGGCGAGATCTATCAGGTCCGTCCGAACAATGTCCTCGTTATGCACAACAAGATTGAAATGCGCCTTCCACGTGAGGAGCAGATTCCCACGGAACGCCTGAAGAAGAATCAGCAGGTAAAGGCCATTATTAAAGAAGTTCGACGGACAGGGGGCGCAACGGGCTTACCGGACATTATCCTGTCGCGTTCGGATGACCAGTACATGGCTCGGTTGTTTGAGCAAGAAATTCCTGAGATCTACGACGGCATCATTGAGATCCGCGCTATTGCGCGTGAACCTGGTGAACGTGCCAAGGTTGCCGTTACATCGTTTGATGAACGCGTAGACCCAGTGGGCGCTTGCGTTGGTATGAAGGGTATTCGTATCCATGCCATCGTGCGTGAACTCAACAACGAAAACATCGACATCATTGAGTGGACGGAAGATCAGCGACTGTTTATCGCGCGCGCACTGTCGCCAGCAAAGGTGCGTGATGTACAGATCGACGCTGAGAATCGTCAGGCAACAGTTATTGTGCCGGACGATCAAGTTTCTCTAGCAATTGGCAAACAAGGACAGAATGTCCGCCTCGCAACTAAACTCACGGGCTTCTCTCTGTCGCTCGTAAAAGAAGGTGCTGAGGACATTGAACTCATTGAGTTCCGAGAAGAACTGGGTCGTGTTACGTACGATGCTCTCATCAACATGGGAGTGGATACAGCACGTGAGTTCATGGAGGCCGATCCAGCAGCGCTGCTCGGATTCATGACAAAGGATCGCATCATCGAAGTTCGTGGCGTTATGCTTGAAGAATTCGAAGAACGCGAAGATCAGCGCTACCTGCGCATGTTGGATGAAGCGGTTGCTGAACGAGAAGCCGGCCCGGCTTCGACCGCAGACGTCACGGATGACATTGCCGAGTCCTATGCCGAAGACACTCCAGAAGTGTATGCGGTTGAAGATGAAGGTGAAGCCGACGTGGCGGAAGAAGAAACGACCGGTACTGAACAGGGCGACGAGTAATCGCGCCTCGCGGCGCGAACGGTGAAAGGATTATGGCGTCAACGCAAGCCAATAACAAACTCTTCAAGATCGCGAGCTCGATCAACATCGGCCGTGAAGCGATCGTGGAATACCTCGCCTCGAAGGGATTCAAGGTAGAGAATAAGGCCACGACGGTTCTCACCGACGAAATGGTCGACCTTGTCAACGAGAAGTTTGCCAAGGAAAAGAAGGTCGCCGAGAAGGTACGCTCGAAGATGGAACGTCAGCAGGAAGTCCGCAAGACGCTCCAAGAACAGGGTAACGCAGTCTCGATCGACTCCATAGCACAACAGCACGAGGCCGAAGAACGCCGTGAAGCTGTTGTTGAACAACCCGTGGCGCCACGTCCGGTAGAACAACCCGTCGCTGAAGCTCGTGCTGAAACGCCGCGTGAACCTATCGCCGAGGCAGCACCAGAACCGGTTGCCGAGCAACCCGTTGCTGAGGAAGCCGCTGCGCCTGTTTCAGCTCCCGCAGAAGTTGTCGCAGAGGTTCCGGAACCGGAACCCGTGGCCACGCAAGAGCCGGAACCACAGGTAACGTCAACACCCGTTGAAGCCGTTGCCGAGCAGCCATCCGTTGAAGCCCCGGAAGAGTCTACCTCTGAACAGCCTCAGGCGTCAGGTCCGGCCGTTGGCCAGAAGATTGACCTCAAGGCTATCAAGCGGACCTCAACGAAGGCGTCCGGATGGGACGATAAGGAACTACGGAAGTCGATTCAGCCGGGAGCAAAGGCAACGCCGCTCACGCCGCCATCACAACCGTCAGCCCCTGCGTCAGCACCTACGGCAGCATCAACGGTCAAAGAACAGCCGCAAGCATCCGTTACGTCGGCGCAGGCACCAGCAGGACAACGTCCAGCTGCTGAAACTCCGACGACGGCGCAGCCAACGGCATCTACACCAGCAGCAGCTTCTGCAGCAACTGGAGAGAAACCGGCACAGGGCGCAAAGCCCGGTGCCGAGGCCACAAAGCCGGCTGAAGGTGCAGAAGCAACCGATACAGCTGATGATGGGACGAAGAAGAAGCGTCCACGCAAAAATGTTATCGAAGTACAGTATCAGTCAGGTGTCCAACTGAAGGGCCTGACAGTTATTGGAAAGATTGACCTTAAACCAAAACATGAACCCAAGCCAAAACGTCCGGAGCGGTCGAATGATCGTGGCAACCGTGACGGTGGCAAGTCAACGATCGGTGATGCACTAGCAGCACGCGGCCGTTCGAACTCGGGAACATCAGGTACGTCAGGATCATCCGGTGGTGGTTCGTCAACGTTCGGCTCACGTCCATCGACCCCACGTCCAGGTGGCGGTGGTGGAGCCGGTGGTGGACGTCCAAGTCTGAGCCGGAAGGACGATAAGAAGAAGAAAAAAGCTGGTGGCCCAAAGGGCCGCGAGTCATTCTCCGATTCCGATGTAGAAAGAGCAATTCGTGCAACGTTGGCAGGTATGGAGGACTCTGGTCTATCCGGCCGCGCCAAACAGCGTCTGAAGCGTCGTCTTGAGCGTGAAACACGCGAACAGATGCGCCAGGAAGAACGCCTGCGTGAATCATCAACTCTTCGACTATCAGAGTTTGTGACAACGGCTGACCTTGCAAATCTTATGCGGGTGTCGGCACCAGAAATTATCATGAAGTGTATGGGCCTTGGTTTGATGGTATCCATCAACCAGCGCCTCGATCGTGATACGATTACACTGATTGCGAGTGACTACGGATATTCCGTGGAGTTTCTCGACGACCAGACGTCGCAGGACGTGGAGGACGACGAGGATCCACCAGAAACACTGAAGCCACGTCCGCCGATTGTGACCATCATGGGTCACGTTGACCACGGTAAGACGTCACTTCTTGACTACATCCGCAGTGCAAACGTTGTGGCCGGTGAAGCCGGCGGTATCACACAGCACATTGGTGCCTACCGTGTAGTTACGCCGTCAGGTCGTGCCGTGTCATTCCTCGATACACCAGGTCACGAAGCCTTTACGGCTATGCGTGCTCGTGGTGCACAGGTTACTGACATCGTGATCCTCGTTGTATCAGCTGATGACAGTGTGATGCCCCAGACGATTGAGGCTATCTCACACGCCCAGGCTGCCAACGTACCGATCGTCGTAGCCATTAACAAGATTGATAAGCCCGATGCAAATCCTGACCGGATCCGTCAACAGCTCGCCGACCATGGTGTACTTGTTGAGGACTGGGGTGGTAAGTATCAGGTTGTCGAACTGTCGGCAAAGACTGGTAAAAACGTTGATCTTCTCCTTGAGAAGATCCTGCTTGAGGCCGACCTGCTCGAACTCAAGGCGAATCCGGATCGTCGTGCCCGTGGTACGGTGATTGAAGCACACATTGATAAGGGACGCGGTAACGTTGTCACGATCATGGTGCAAAAGGGTACACTCGACGTTGGTGACATCTTTGTCTGCGGTCAGCATGCTGGACGTGTTCGTGCCATGTTTGACGAGCGCGGTAATCGTGTTGACAGTGCTGGACCTGCTATGCCTGTTCAGGTAACGGGTTTTGATGGTCTGCCTGATGCAGGTGACATACTCGTAGAAATGGAAACGGATGCCGAAGCTCGTGATGTGGCAACACGTCGTCAGCAGCTGCGCCGTGAACAACAGTTCCGCGGTATGCGTCACATGACACTCGACGATATCTCAGCACAGATTCAGCAGGGTGGTGTCAAGGACCTTCGATTGGTCGTGAAGGCCGACGTAAGTGGATCGGTAGAAGCTCTCTCCGATTCGCTGCAGAAGCTATCAACGAATGAAGTAAAGGTTTCTATCCTGCTTAAGGGTGTTGGTGCGATCACGGAAAGCGACATCATGCTTGCCGCCGCCTCCGACGCCGTCATTATCGGATTCCAGACATCGGTATCGACGCAGGCTCGGAAGCTTGCTGAGTCCGAAAGTGTCGAAATCCGCCTCTACAGCATCATCTACGACTGTATCAACGACGTGCAGATGGCCCTTGAGGGTATGCTCACGCCGGATATCAAGGAAGAGATCACGGCAACCGTCGAAGTACGGGCAACGTTTAAGATCAGCCGCCTTGGTACCATTGCCGGTTGTATGGTACAGTCCGGAAAAATCACGCGGAATGACAAGGTCCGAATCCTTCGTGACGGTTTTGAAATCTATAAGGGCACTCTGGCCTCACTCAAACGAGTGAAGGACGATGTGCGCGAAGTAGATGCCGGTTACGAATGCGGTATTGGTGTTAACGGCTTTAATGACCTTGAAGTTGGTGACATCATCGAGGCCTACAAGACCGTAGAAGTAAAACGTAAACTCGCATAATGGATGGCGGTGGAAACACCGCCACCTATTGAGCTCAACACTGCAGTGTCCATACGTACAGAACGTGTTGCCGGTGAGATCCAGAAAGCTCTCGCCGAGCCACTCCGCCGGATAGCCGAAGAACTCAGCGCCGGTTTCATTACCGTGACGGAAGTTCGGGTCTCTCCTGATCTTCAAACGGCACGGATCTACCTTAGCGTCTTTGGTGGTTCAAGAACTCCGACGGATGTTCTTCAACATATTGAGGATAATGAGGCTGGACGGTTACGACGCGATGTTGCGAAGTCGGTACGACTCCGATACGCTCCGCAGTTAAAATTCTATATCGACGATTCCCTTGATCGTGCCATGCGTATCAATGCCTTGCTCGACACGGTTAAACCGAAGGACGACGAGGATGCTGCCTGATCGGCCGGTACTCCGGCGTTCGGAATTGGACGCCCTTCCGGCTTGGATCGAGGCGGCACGCACTGATGGCGCGATCGCGTTCATTGACAAAGCAGAAGAGTGGACGTCCTTTGACGTTGTGGCTAAACTGCGTTCCCTCATTCGAGTGAAACGTGTTGGCCACGCGGGTACACTCGACCCTCTCGCAACAGGTTTGCTTGTTGTATGCTGTGGTCGGGCTACAAAGGACATTGCCCAGATTCAGGATGCCGACAAGGAATACGTTGTAACCGTACGATTCGGTGCTACAACGGAGACCGATGATCGAGGTAGTGCTGAACAGATTCGAACGAATGATGTTCACATCGATCGTGATGTTCTCGAGAAGATCATCAGCGAACGTTTCCTTGGATCCATTACACAAATCCCTCCATCCTATGCAGCGATACGCCATAATGGCCGGCGGCAATATGACCTCGCTCGCGAAGGAAAGGAATTTGTACCACGTCCTCGACATGTTGATGTGTTTCGTATCAACGTTGACGCGATTCACGGACAAAACGTCACGATGACTATCGCTTGCTCAAAAGGCACGTACATACGTTCCCTGGCTCGCGACATCGGTGAAGCACTTGGATATGGTGGATATGTTTGGGATCTCCGGAGAACAAAAATCGGCGACATCAACGTTGACGATGCGGTAACGATACAAGACGTTATATCGCGCGTGCAACAGCAACAATCCGACAACGGAGTTGCCGCATGAACGTTGTACGATTTGACGAATCGATTCCCTTCGAATCAACATCTGTCGTGACCGTTGGTACGTTCGACGGTGTACATTGTGGTCACCGCGGCATCATCCAACGAATGCGTGCCGAGGCCGATCGTCGAGACGGTCGTGTTGTTGTGGTGACCTTTGATCCACATCCACAAATTGTCCTCGCTAAACCAGACCGCGAACCATTACGACTCCTGACGACGATTGAAGATCGTTGTGCCTTACTCGCTGGTGAAGGTGTTGATCTTGTTGTTGTGATTCCGTTCGACAAAACGTTTGCTGCACGTTCAGCAGAAGAGTTTGTTCGGGATCTCTACACTCGGATTGGCATAACAAGCATCTTCATCGGACACGATCATCACTTTGGCAAGGATCGTAGAGGTAACGTAGATCTCCTTCGTGTTCTTGGTTCTGAATTGCACTTCGACGTTCAAACGGTAGAACCTCTCGCCTGTGATGATGTTATCGTGAGCAGCACAAAGATCCGCCGAGCACTCGCAGACGGCGACCTCGTCTCTGCCGAAGCCATGCTTGGTCGACCGTATTCCGTAACAGGAACGGTGGTTCACGGTGATAAACGCGGACGCGAACTCGGAATACCCACGGCAAACATTCGTCCTCTTGCGTCATCGATACTCCTCCCAGCAAATGGAATCTATGTTGCTGAATCCGTGATCGACGGAACGACAGTTCATGGAATGGCAAGTATCGGACTCCGGCCAATGTTTACAAACGACGTAGAGCCAACCCTTGAAGTACACTACCTTGACTTCAGCGGTGACCTGTACGATCGGCAGCTGACGGTAACGTTTCGAGCGCGAATTCGTGCCGAAGAACATTATCCGGACATTGCCACACTTCTCGCACAGATCGAAAATGATCGTGTTGTGACGCGACAATTTTTTGACGTGCACAGCACACCAACAACGAACAACAATTCAATCACCTAACGTCTCTCTGGAGTCCCCATGGTCTCAAAGCAACGTAAACAGGAACTCACCCGGCAGTTCGGTGGAACGGAAGCCAACACCGGCAAGCCAGAGGTTCAGATTGCTCTGCTCACAGAACACATCAACCTTCTTTCCAAGCACTGTGAAGAGCATAAGAAGGACCATCACAGCCGTCGTGGTCTTATTATGCTTGTAGCAAAGCGTAAGAATCTTCTTTCGTATCTCGCAAAGAACGATATCATGCGCTATCGCGAGATTCTCGCTTCGCTTGGTCTTCGTAAGTAACATCTACTCTGTCCGACGGCGCCCCTGTGGCGCCGTCGGCCGTATGTAGCTAAGATTCACGTGGCCAACAACGGGCGGAGTACGGAGATCGGCAGCGATCGAGCGCTATCGACCTTCGTTCTCCTGACCCGACGAGCCACGACGTTTGTTCACAACTCTTCGGTACATCATGACAACGATAACCAGAACCATTAACGGCAAAGAACTGTCGATAGAGACAGGCCGTTATGCAAAACTTGCCGACGCATCTGTAATGGTGCGGTACGGTGACACGATGATCCTTGTAACGGCTGTTGCTTCGCAAGAGCCAAAGGATCTGGACTTTATGCCGCTCACGTGCGAATACCGCGAAAAGCATGCATCCTCAGGGAAGATTCCCGGTGGATTTTTCCGTCGTGAAGCGCGTCCCACAACAAAAGAAACGCTGTCGTCACGCCTGATCGATCGCCCCCTTCGCCCCCTCTTCCCAAATGGCTGGCGCTACGAAACGCAGCTTATTGCAACGGTATACTCCTACGACCTGGAGAATGAGCCGGATGTGCTTGCTGCCTTTGGTGCTTCGGCTGCACTCACGATCAGCGACATTCCATTTAACGGTCCAATCTCGGAAGTACGCGTTGGCCGTATCAATGGAGAGTTTATCATTAATCCTACCTTGCCGCAGATTCACGAGAGTGATCTTGAGATTCTTGTGGCTGGTAGCGACACGTCCATCGTTATGGTGGAAGGTGCCTCCAAGGAAATCAGCGAAGAGGACTTTGTTGCAGCGATGGAGTTTGCTCACGGATGGATCCGTGAGATGAATGCCATGCAACGCGAACTTGCGGCACTTGTTGGCAAAACAAAGCGTGAGTTCCAGGTGAAGGAAGTTCCTGCCGAAATCGTTGCAGCGGTTGAATCAGCAATTGTTGGTCCGTTCCGCGAGCAGATTCGCAAGAACTCAACAAAAGAAGAACGGCAGGCCTTCCGTAAAACAACAAAACAACTTGCCCTTGACGCGGCCCTTGCTGTTGTTGATGGTAAGGAAGAGTATGCCGATCTCGTTCTTGAGAAGATCGTTCCGTCGGTTATCAAGAAGATTGAAGCACGTGAAATGCGTGAGATGATTCTGAGTGAAGGACGTCGTCTTGACGGTCGTTCCACAACTCAGATCCGCCCTATCACGGTTGAAACGGGGATACTCCCACGTCCACACGGCTCTGCACTCTTTACGCGTGGTGAGACACAGTCTCTCACAACGGTAACACTTGGTACAAAGAAGGACCAGCAGCTGATTGACGGGCTGCTACCAACGTACGATAAGCGTTACATGCTGCACTATAACTTCCCGCCATTCTCCACGGGTGAGGCAGGACGTTTTGGTTTTACAAGCCGTCGTGAAATTGGTCACGGTGATCTTGCAGAACGTGCACTGGAACTCTTTATTCCTTCCGAAACAGACTTCCCGTATACGGTACGTGTCGTTTCCGACATTCTTGAATCCAACGGTTCATCATCCATGGCAACGGTCTGCGCTGGTTCGCTGGCCCTCTTCCACGCTGGTGTTCCTATGCCAAAGGCCGTGGCAGGTATTGCCATGGGTCTTATCCTCGAAGGTGACCGTGTTGCCGTGTTGAGTGATATCCTTGGTGATGAGGACTTCCTTGGTGACATGGACTTTAAGGTCACTGGCACAACAGAAGGTATCACAGCATGTCAGATGGACATCAAGATTGAAGGCTTGAGTCTGGAGATTATGCGTACGGCTCTTTTACAAGCACGTGAAGGACGTCTGCACATTCTGGGCATCATGAATGCTCACATGGCTCAACCGAATAAGGAACTCTCTCCATTTGCGCCGAAGCTTACCACCATCATGATTCCTGTAGAGTCTATTGGTGCGGTTATCGGACCTGGCGGTGAGATGATCCGTAGTATCGTAAAGGATACGGGCGCGGAAATCAATATCGAGGACGATGGTACGGTTACCATTGCCGCTATTGATCAAGCAAGTGCTGACGCTGCAATTACGCGGATTCGCGAAATCACAAAACCAATCGAAGTCGGTACAGTCTTCGTTGGCAGGGTGAAGGAAATTCGTGAAGGACTCGGCGCCTTTATTGAACTCCGCCCGAAAAAGGAAGGTCTGCTCCACGTATCTCAACTTGATTACCATCGTGTTGAGAATGTAAGTGACGTCCTGAAGGTTGGCGAAATGATCGAAGTAAAGGTCATCGAAGTACAGCCAGACGGAAAGGTTCGCCTCAGCCGCCGTGCGATGTTACCCCCACCAGAAGGTTGGGTAGAGCGTCCGGAAGCTCCACGTGGCCCACGTCCTGACCGCGGTGGTCGTGACGGTGGTGGTTATCGTGGTGGCCGCGATGGTGGCCGTGATGGCGGACATCGTGGTGATCGTGGTGATCGTGGCCCACGCGATGATCGTGGTCCTCGTGGTGATCGCGGTCCTCGTGACGACCGTGGTCCTCGTGATGACCGTGGTCCGCGTGACGACCGTGGTCCACGCGACTAAGTCATTGTTCGTACTGACAGCAGTTACTGTTGTCGGCTACCAAGTATACGATTCAACAACAATGCCGGGTTACCTCGTAACTCGGCATTGTTATTTTTCAGCTGAACTTTCTGCACAGTACACGTGAAGACAACGAGCGTATGAAGCGTCGGCTTGACAACATCGACATTGTTCGTGGCCTTGTGATGATCATTATGGCACTCGATCATGTACGCGACTATGTTCACGCTCCTGCGATTGCCTGGATGGATCCCATGGATCCATCGTCCACCACAGTGGCGACATACCTCACACGCTGGATTACACACTTCTGTGCACCTGTCTTTGTTATGCTGGCCGGTATGTCAGCTGCTATTGCCTATGGCAGATCGTCAGATCAGCAAAGGTCTCGGTCCTTTCTTGCCCTGCGTGGTGCTGTTCTTATACTTGCCGAGGTTACGATTGTCGCCATTGGCTGGAACTTCTCCTTGACGTATCCTGTGCTGCTGTTACAAGTTATCTGGGCCATCGGATGGTCAATGATCGTTCTCGCCGCTGCACAGGGTTTGGGTTCACGGATAGTTCTCGGTATCGGTGTATCGATCATTGTGTTTCACAATACTCTTGACCCAATCAATGGTACTGGAACTGATCTCTACTCACTACTCTGGCAGGTCCTGCATGATGGGGCCTTTCACTCGTTTGGAGGAAGATCACTCATAATTGTATATCCCGTTCTTCCATGGATTGGTGTGATGTTCCTTGGTTATGGACTGGGTGATATCGTATCCCGACGTGAGGATAACGGGAAGAAGCTGTTCCGATGGCTCGGTCTTGGTATGATGGCCGGATTTGTTGTTCTCCGTTTAGTAAACGTGTACGGAGATCCATCACCATGGTCCGTGTGGCCAACAGTAGAACAAACCATCATGAGTTTCCTCGACTGTGAGAAGTATCCGCCGTCGTTACTCTACGTTTGTATGACCCTTGGCCCGGCCTTTGTCCTCCTAAGTCTTTTACCTGTGAAGGGGGCAGAAAGGGGCTTGTCATCGATTGTCCGGATGTTCGGCCGCGTGCCGATGTTCTACTACGTCGTCCACATCTGGTTAATCCATGCCCTTGCATGGCTACTATTCTTCCTGGCTGGCCATCCGGCAGAATCCTTCGGAGATATCCGTACGTTTGGCGGAGTTCCTTTCGGTGGTGGATTTGACCTCTGGGTTGTCTACGCCGTATGGATCGTTACCATCGTCATGCTTTGGCCGTTGTGTCGATGGTATGACGGACTCAAACGTCGGTATCCAGCGTCCACCCTGTTGCGTTTGTTCTGAACGAACGGCACGATGTCGCCTTCACCAACAACACCTCTCATTCACGGAATGTCATCATGAAGTTTATTATAACCGTCGTCTTCGTGTTGTCGTCGACACTTATGTCGGCAACACTACCTTCGGCAACCGCTGTGAAGGATCATGCCGACAACGTCGTTCGTAATCTCAAGGATCGTCGTATCGAGAAGGCCTTTGCCCTTGTGAAGGAACACTGGCCATTAGATTCGATAGAAATCGACGAATTGGAACGGACAACTATCACCAACTTTGCTGTCGTTGATGAACGGCTCGGGAAGATTATCGATATGGAGCTCATCACGGATGTCTCAGTCGGTTCATCCTTACGTCGGTTAACGTATATCATCCGACACGAGCGACATATTATTCGTGTCCGCCTGACGTATCTGCGTAACTCGTCGGGATGGGTTGTTAACGGTGTTAAGTGGGATGACGACGTTGATGGACTGTTTAAAGAGCAATAGCTCAACACATCGAATGCACCAAAGCCACCATTCCTGGCACACTACCATTCAGCTGATCCGCTGACGGTGTATCCGAAACCGTTGGTGACACGGTACTTTAGGATAACCTTCGGTGATACGATACAAGATTCCGGAAGTGCAATAACATAACGGGCTACGATTCCATCACGTGTGCGGACAAGGACGGGTTTTGCGGACGTAGTGGGTATCGACATCGACGTTCCGTTTGTTAGAGTTGCTGTTAGATCAAGCGTACAGAGCGTCGGAATATGGTCAGTAATGTCAAGTACGAAGTACGGACTATCACCAACACGTACAACGGATGATCCTCGATATTCTGGCTTTTCTTCGAGGGCAATACGTTGCACCTCGATACTGCTTTGGAGATGTTCAACATGAACGGACGGCACAGTAACAACACGACCAGCACGACGTCGGTGTTGATCAACAGTAAAGTATTCGATGTTCATGATGTTCTGACTCTTGGCACTTACAACACCATCTCCGGGTTCAAAGACGGCAGCAAATCCGCCACCTGCCACACTTAACACCTTACGTAACAACTCCTGAATCCAACCTTCGGTAAGGCGTTGAGCACCATCTACCATGTCCACCTCACCAACAACACTCACGTACTCAACGTCGAGTGGATGAGCAAGTTTTCCAAGTCGCTGTAGATAGACCCCGCCATCTTCTGGTCGACGCAGATCACGTACGGCCGGTGCATTGTACGGAACATCACCTTCGGTACCCTGAATAGCAGAGAGCGCAGCTGAACATGAAGCTGACGCGATAACATTACCACTCGCAGCACAATCTTGAAGCTGAGTCTTCCACGTCCACACACGTGCAAACGGACTACCGAGATGTGGTGCGCCCACGGTAATCAGTCGCTTGACGTGATGATCGGTATATCGTTTTGTGAGATATGAGCGGGCAGCAAGACCACCCATAGAGTATCCAATGATAATGGCCCTATCTGCACCTGTTTCTGCAAGAATGTGTTTCATGCAGACGTCCAGTTCACTGGACCATGCATCAATCGAATCGTGTGGGTCGGAGAAGTTCACCACGTAGAAGTCAGCGTCGCCCCCTCCTGCCCCTTGACGTAAAATCTTACCCTTTTCAACCTTCAGCACACCACCGAAGGAAAGTCCAAGGTCGTTCGTAAAGTACTTCGTTGCCGGACCGTTCCATACATCGGCTTTTTGTCCGAGTCCATGCAGGAGCACAATCGGATACGGCACCTTCATCGTTGTTACGGGTCGCGGAGCAGAATACTCCGGCAGACTTGCAAGACGTGATGGTACGGTTGTACATGCAGAAACAGCAACAAGTAGCAGACATGTACAGACCGTGCCGATCAGAGCGCGCATCGGAAAGTGGATTGAAGTCATCGTTGGTAAAACCTCAGACTCTAAAAACCGTCGGTGGCTGGCGGTGGAAGTTCCAGACGTACACGTTCTACACGACGTGGTGTAGCGGAGAGAATCGTGCAGACGTAGGGATCAAGGTCGACAACATCATGCACCGATGGAATACGTCCAGCGCGTGCGTTAATCAAACCACCGAGCGTTTCATAATCTTCCGATTCCGGAAGAGGGAAGGGAAGCTGTTCGTTGGCTTCATCGATGTGGACGGAGGCGAGAAGTTCAAACTTATCTGTCGTTGTCTTTACAACGTCTGGTGACTCATCATCGTACTCGTCCTGAATAGCGCCAACGATTTCTTCGATTATGTCTTCGAGCGTGATGAGTCCAGCCGTACCACCGAACTCATCGAGCACGACAACCATGTGGACCTTTTCGCGCTGCATGTCGCGCAACAACTTCTTCAACATTGTATCCTCAGATACAAACGTTGCAGGCCGGATAATATCCTGGATGATGATCAAGTCCTTATGATGCATCAGCGTCAGCAAGTCCTTTGCATAGACAATACCAACGATAGTGTCGACGGTGTTGCTATAGACTGGCAAACGTGAGTAACCTTCTTCCATCACCTTGTCGAGCAGCTCATCCACACTCATTGTCACATCGAGTCCCACAATCCGGGCACGTGGAACCATAATCTGTCCGGCCGTCGTTTCCGTAAACTCGAATACATTCTCGATGAGTTCACGTTCACTCATCTCCAGTCCACCTTGTCCGGTTGACTCCTGGATGAGATAGCGAATCTCCTCTGGTGTGTGCACTTCGTGTTCGGTAGCGGGCTCAATGCCAGCAACACGAAGCAAGGCATTACTCATGCCGTTAAGGGCAACGATGACGGGTCGGAAGACAACGTAGAACACGCGCATGGGAATCGCTGTAGCGAGCGTCACCATTTCGGCGCGACGTATAGCGAGTGACTTTGGAGCCATCTCACCAAGAACGATGTGTAATACGGTGATGAGTGAGAAGGCAATCGTAAACGAAACGTTGTGCAGTACAGCTTCACTCAGTGTGATACCAAGTACGGCAAGTATCTGTACTACGATGTTGCCTACAACATCTTCACCAATCCAGCCGAGGCCGAGTGATGCCAGTGTGATACCGAGCTGACATGCCGAGAGGTAGGCATCAAGGTGTGACAGCAGATGTTTGGCCACACCGGCCAGGATATTGCCTTCGCGGGCGCGAAGTTCAATCTGGGATGTACGCACCTTAACAAGGGCGAACTCGGCGGCAACAAAGAAACCGTTGAGGAAAACAAAGAAGAGGGTAAGGGCTATGTCGCCTATCATGATGTCGGCAAGATACTACCGAAGCACATCAGGCGAACGTAACGTTAAACGTCGATCAAGATGCCACGAGAAATATGCAGCGAGGAACGATTCAATTTCCAGACGATCGCTGGCGGAAAAATCAACATCAGGCAACAGCTCACCAGGATGAAGAACGGCATGTGTCATACGCATAAACGCCGTTGCCGACATACGAATACCGGGCGCTGGATCGGGTCGGGCCAGACCATCTGTAGGATCAATACGAACAACGGACGTTGTCGGTAGTGGACATTCCGGAAGTCCAAACCCCATCACATCGGCAAGACTCAAGCGCAAGCGCACGGACGTTGCATAGGGGGCGGTGGATGTATTGAGATCTACAATACCAGACTGCAGAACATCCCAAGCCATACCATCCTTTTGACCATCAGTTTGTGTGCGCATAAAGAGCTCGGCAACCAGAAGGCCGGCCGTGAGATGATCATAGGATGATTGTAGGGTGGAAAGGCGCAAAAGGGGCTCCGCAGCCGACACCGTATGAAGGTCACGTCCTGCCTTCACATAGACCGTTGCGCGGATTATGGACAGCGGCTCCAGGGCACTCCCAAACGGACTCTTTGGAGTGCGAACTCCCTTTGCAACCACGGTCAGGCGGCCCATTTCGGCAGTATAGAGCGTCACGATACGTGACGTATCGCCGAACTTTCGGCCATGAAGAACAACGGCATCCGTGGAAACGATCATGTTTGGAAAATACCGAAAGAACGGCCTATCTTTGCAGTCCTATTCCGCAGTAGCTCAGCTGGTTAGAGCATCTGACTGTTAATCAGAGGGTCCGGGGTTCAAGTCCCTGCTGCGGAGCGAGTAACAAAGCCGTATCACGAGAAGTGATGCGGCTTTTTGCGTATGTGTGTGTGAAGCGAATGAAGTGGCCGATGGACTACATTTCTCGTAATCGGGACCACGTATCAGGATACCTCTCCACGAGGCGAATCAGCAGAGCTGCTTGGGCATTCGGCTGCGCTCTGCCTTGTTCCCAATTTTCAAGTGTTCGGACATTTACTCGCAAGTAGGCGGCAAAGACTGAACGCGATACATTAAGCCGTTTACGCAAGCGTATCAGCACGTCGGCGTCGACTGATGGAAGTGGCTCAAGCTCAACAGTATGTGTTTTCAGCGTTAGCTTACCCTGCCGTTCACCAGCCAGAGCCGAAAAGCCTTCTTCAAGTTCGGACATTAGGTTCCGTTTCATCGCCGGAGTTCCAATACATTGTGTAAGAGTTGTCGGAGCTACAATACCTTGCGGACGCTGGACGCACGCCAAAGACTGCGCTCATTTTGCGGCATACGCAATCTGCGTATAGATAGAGAGAAATCACCCGGCACCTCTCCCGGAGAATGTGGTTTCGTACCTGGGATTGTCCCGAAGACGGATAGTAAAACCAGGAGATGTCAAACGTAGTCCTTGCTTCTTTCCCCAAGCACAAATCAACGAACGCTGAACACCGAACGAACAGACAATCATCATGCAAACGATCACATGGATTCAACATCCCACGGTTCCCAATCGTATCGTCGCCACGAATGGTGATCATCATATCGCCTGGATTACTGAAGTCAACATCGGCTCCGAGTCTCGACTCTACCATCTGAAGTCATACATCCCTGAGCTCAATGGAAGTACGCCTTTCTCTTCGCTTGAAGAAGCGAAGGCAGCAGTGGCGCAGTATCTCCGCAACGCCGAGATCGTCACTGACGCTTCAGCGATTAAGGCCCCAATGGGATACTTGCGCATTGCTGATCTTGAGCGAGTCCGCAAGTACATCAAGATCAAGTCAATCGCCGAACGTGCTGGGCTTGACCCACAATCCATCGGCACAAAGTTGGCGCGAGGCACAGAGCTTTCCGTTCTTGAGTCCGAGGCAATCATGCAAGCACTGATTGAGGAAGGTATTTCTATCACACGTGGTGTACACAATGATTAGCTACTCAACAGCAACTCCACCACAGTATGTCATTACGATTCAACGCCGTATCCACTGACTCTTCATCAGTGGTTTCGGGGTTCACTACATAGGTGCCGGGGGCCTAAAGGTCCCCGGCACCTACCTTCTCCCGGAGAATGTTGCCCCTTTTACCCCTTCCAAACCATCATGTCATCCTCGCGTTGCAGAATGTCACGTTTGCGTTCCAGACCCCACCGATATCCGGCAAGTGATCCGTCGGATCGGATGATACGATGACAGGGGACAAGTATGGCAATTGGGTTTGAACCACAGGCAGTAGCAACGGCACGCGTCGACGTGGTGGGAAGTCCGAGTCGGAGGGTGAGATCTGTATACGTGTGTCTGCTCCCTGGTTTGATAGTCAGGAGTTCATTGTAGATACGCTGTTGAAATGCCGTCCCGTGTAGCGTGATGATGTCTTCGACATCCGGCGTAACAAGATGTGGATTGTTGAGAAGGTGATGAACTCTGTCAAGAAGTGCCGATACAGCAGTACGATTCTCCGGGTGATTCTGCCGCAACATCGTCTCCCGTTGTGTGCTCAGTGTCTCGTTATCAAGACTGTCCTGGAACGTAATGGAGATGACCTTCTGCTGTAGTACACCAACAATGGCCGTTCCAAATACGGTTTCCAGAACTGCTACATGGTCAGGTTGTGGTGTTTCGATGGTCACTTCTTCGCTACACCTATCGGCCCTAGCGGTAGGATACTCGCAAAGAGTGCCCATGCCGTGCGGCGGAACGGCCACCCTTCGGCAGCGGAGCGACGGAAGACAACGAGGATGTAGAGCATAAAGAGGATGCCGTGGATGGGACCCAGAATGCGTACTCCCAACGGATTGTCTGCCAGATACTTCAGGGGTACGGCAACAAACAGGAGGAGCAGGTAACTGACAACTTCAGCGTAGGCGATGATGCGGAAGAAGGTCATGAATGTGCGCGACGAAAGGTGAGGTTAATACGATACGGACCCACCATACTGTGGGCAGGGCCGTTGACGGAAGCAATGCCGTGATAGTGGAGGCGTGACGAGCCACCCCAGACAACGATGTCGCCGTGGTGGAGAGGGAGTTTCAGTGTAGGGTCGGTACGACGCAGACCACCAAAGAGGAAGGTGGCCGACATTCCGAGAGAGAAGGAGACGATCGGATGGGAGAAGTCTGCCTCGTCCCGGTCCTGATGTAACGACATCTTTGCGCCAATGCGATACCTATTCACAAGACAGACGTCGGGCTCAAATCCAGGATAACCAGCTGCCGTAGCAGACGTCCTCACGAGGTTGACGATGTCGTTGTGCATTGTAGGCCACGGCTCTCCAGTGACGGGATCAACCCCTTCATATCGATATCCTCGCCGATCACTGATCCAGCCAACAGCACCGGCATTGGTCATCTCTACACTCATTGTTTTGCCTCCTGGCGTTATCATCGTTCGCCATGGAGATTGTTGAGCGATTCGATGTACCTCTCGCAGAACGGCGTCGGGATCATGTATTCCTTCTCGGATTATCACGAGACCGTCGGTTATTTTTTCGGGTGCGCCAGGTAGATCAAAAAGTCCTGCCATGCCGTGAAATTACGTCCCATTCACCGGGTAAGGTGGTAAATTGGCGGAATGCTGCACCCATTTTTGGCCTACTTCCAGGACGATCACCAGCGTCTTGTTCAGGCCATCTTCGAATCACCATCTGTTGGCGTGGTGATCGGAGCCCCCGACTTTTCCTTTGTTGACTTTAATCAGGCGTTCTGCGACATCGTGGGTTACGAGGTTGATGAGATGCGCCAGATGACGTGGCAGGACATAACGCATCCCGACGATATCGACGAGGAAATGCGTGATGCCGTAGCATTGATTCGCGGCGAACGCGAAGAGTACCGTCGTGAAAAACGGTATATCCGAAAAGACGGGACGATAACATGGATTGAGTTGATCGTTCGTGTTATCCGCAACGAAGCTGGTGGTGTTGATTTTTTTGTAGGCTTTGTACGGCCAATCGATGAACGTGTTCAGTCGTTCGACGCTATTCAACATCAACTGCAGGTAACGCAGTCGCTCATGCGACGTATGGGCTCACAGAACCGTCAGCTTCGTGAGTTTGCCCAAATGATGTCGCATAACGTTCGTATGCCTGTTGGTAATGTTCGTGATCTTCTCAAAATCCACGATCGATCTACTGACGAGGCAGAACGTGCTGAGTTGTTGGAACAGGTCCGCTCTGTAGTGGAAGGTTTACGCGAGTCGATCGACATCCTTTCGCGCACATTAACCATCCGTCAGGGTGTTGCAATACCGTATGATCGGCTTGACGTTGCCGATGTCTTTCATCGTGTGTGTACAACACTTGTGCGCGACATCGAATCGTCCGACGCCGTGATTACGACAGACTTTTCGGCATGTGCCGAAGTGGATTATCCGGAATCATACTTTGAAAGTATCCTGCACAATCTTTTGACGAATGCACTTAAGTATCGATCCACAGAGCGTCGATTACTCATTGATGTGCGAACACATGCCGATTCTGGCTCTCCCGTCCTTATCGTGCGCGATAACGGACAGGGAATTGATCTCTCTCTTCATGGAGATCGTCTGTTTGGACTCTGGCAAACATTTCACGATAACACCGATGCACGCGGTGTTGGACTGTATATGACGCGGACGATGGTAGAAGCACAAGGCGGCTCCATCACGTGCGCATCAAAGCCAGGTGAAGGAGCCGCCTTTACGGTACGTCTTGGTAATCTTGCAGACGGAGGTTAATCCGTTTGAGTCTCTCTTGTGAGAATACAGTTTGTGCTTACGCGTGATTACAGCAGTAGGCTGTGTGTTGGTACAACTTATCGTGTAACAACAAGGGACTTGGTAACGGTGTTACCAGCGCTGTTCACAACAACGTAGTAGAGACCTTGGCTCATGTTGTGACCAACAAGGTCAAGAACAACTTCGTGCTGTCCAGATCCAAGTGTTGTATTCACGAGTGGAGCTACTACACGACCGTTAAGATCAACAACACTCACATTTACATGTTCGGTTGCTGTTGTTGTAAAGTAGACCGTCACACGATCACTTGCCGGATTCGGCGTAATGTCCGAAATCGATGCTGTCTGTGATCCCGCTTCTTGAACACGTCCAGCCACGGGGTCCTGAACGTCAGCTGGTTTTGTGTCAACACGGTACTGAACCGGTCCAACAATTACCTGTATTGGCTGTGACATGACGGTGGCACATGGTGACTTCATGCTGACGGTGTAGACGCCGTTCATGTCGAGGCTGGCAATCGGTCTGCGTAACTCTTGGCCTGTTTCACCTTCGAGAGCAATACCGTCCTTAAACCACTGGATTTCCATTCCGGCAACACTGCCACCCTTGTTGACGGTCAGCAGGAACTCACCACCAGCGGGCATACGCTTCACGGACGTACCAACACTTCCGTCAACGACGGCATTGGGACGTGGTAGAATTCGAACTCCCTGGGCTGTAGCGCCGATCGCTGTCCCGAAAAGAATAACGGCTGCGGCAAGTACTGTGGGTTTCATGGCTTTGCTGTGATGTGTGAGTGCGTCGAATATAGCAAGTTTGTCGGCTGCCATCACTTCTCGTGCCAATGTTCAGCTCCTCACCAGCCCCCACAACTCGTTTTTTTATCACGGCAGGTGATCCGTCGGGCGATTCCCATGCTGCTCGGCTTATGGCAGAGATCCGCCTGCGTATTCCCGACGCTGTGTTTGAGGGTTTTGGTGGTCCAGCAATGGAACAACAAGGCCTTCGATCCCTAGCATCGTTACAGGATGTTGCCGTAACGGGCTTTTGGGAGGTGGCAAAACGGTATGGGGCGTTAAAGGGGCTTCTCAATCGCTGCCGGGAACTCCTTTCACAACGTCGGTACGCAGCGTTTATCCCGGTTGACTATCCCGGATTTAATCTACGCCTAGCTCCTGCCGCACAACAGTCGGCTACTCCCGTTATCTGGTATATCGCACCACAACTCTGGGCCTGGGGTGCAGACCGAGCAAAAAAGCTTGCGGCTGCCGTGAACATGCTGATGGTGGTCTTTCCTTTTGAAACGGAGTTTTTTGCGAAGTACGGAATTCGAACGTCCTACGTTGGCCATCCACTGCTCGATGACGATACGTTTCGTTCCGTGCCTCATCACGACAGTCGTTCAGTGGTCTTGCTCCCGGGATCACGGGCACAAGAGCTCACACGACATGTTCCGTTGTTGGCGCGTGTGACAGAACATGTGTTGCGATCGAACCGTGTCTCTGAGGTCGTCGTTCCGTCCTTGCCCCATTTGCCCCCTTCCATGTACGTACCGTTACAACATGCTGGGGCTGTCTGTACAGAACATTCGCGCGCTGCAATGTTGGAGGCAGGTGCTGGACTCGTCAAAGCGGGTACGTCAACACTTGAAGCGGCTCTTCTTGGATTACCCTTTGCAACGTTCTACCGTACGTCGTGGTTGTCCTACGTGGTATCAAAACGCCTGGTAACTGTTCCAACGGTGACAATGGCGAATCTGTTGTTACAACGACCGGCCTACCGGGAGTACTTGCAGAGTGATGCTACCGTGGAGAATCTTACACGAGAAGTTGAAAATCTTCTTGATAATCAACAGAGACGAACAGAGATTCTGACAACGACGATGGAGCTGAGAGAACTTCTCGGTGGTTCCGGTGCCGCAGGACGTGCTGCAGACGTTGTTGCGGAGATGGCCATTCGGAGGCAGTCATGAAGGCATGGATTGCATCCTTGTTGATTCGAATGCTTGCATCGACATGGAGAATGTCCATCGATGGCCAGTTACCACACGGTCCGTGTGTTGTTGCATTCTGGCATGGAGAGATGTTGCCCATCTGGTATGCCTTCCGCGCACTACGTCCGGTAGCGTTGGTATCGAAGAGTTCCGATGGTGCGTTGTTGGACAGGTTGTTAACAGACTGGAAGTACGACGTTGTTCGTGGGTCGTCATCATCCGGTGGAAAAGAGGCACTTGATGAGCTCACAGAGCTCGCCACAACACGTATTGTTCTTGTAACTCCCGACGGTCCACGTGGCCCAGCCCGTGAATGTAAACCAGGTGTGGTTGTTGCATCCGTTCGAGCCAGGGTTCCTTTACTCGCTGTGCGAGCTACGATGTATTCATCAAAAACATTTCGACGATCGTGGGATCGGTTTCAACTTCCACTTCCGTTTGCACACATCACCGTCCACATTGGACATGGTCCACGACTCGCGCCTGACGCAGATCGTGAGCAGATATCGGCAGCCATTGATGAGATGACACATCGGCTTGAGCATCTCGGAACGGTGGTGGGATAATTATGGGACTACTCGCTCGACTGTACGGATACGTTGTTGGACGTCGTAACACAGCTTACGATGAACACCGACGTCCGATTGTACCTGTCCAAGTTCCAGTTGTGAGTATTGGTAACATTACCACTGGGGGTTCCGGGAAAACACCCTGCGTAGATCTTGTCGTTCGTGAACTTCAACATGCTGGACGTCACCCGGCAATCATTAGTCGCGGATATGGCCGTCGGTCTCGTGGACTGGTTGTTGTCCACGATGGTACGTCGATCCAAACCGATGTTGAATCTGCTGGTGATGAACCGTATTTGTTGGCAGATAGACTCCAAGTTCCAACTGTTGTCTGTAGTTCAAAGGTTGACGCTGCTGTTCACGCTGCAGGACATCTTAACTGTGATGTGATTGTTGTGGATGATGGTTTTCAGCATCGAGCACTTCACCGCGACATTGATATCGTCCTTGTTGATGATTTTACAGTTTCTACGTCACTCTTACCATCGGGCCGTTTACGCGAGCCCCTCACATCGTTATCACGTGCAGATGTTGTGTTGCTTACGTCAACACAGGATGCAGATAATCTGACAAATGTTGTTCGTTCGTACACATCGGCAGAAATCTATCGAACTGAGATTACGGCTACATCGAGTGATGTTGTATCCGAGAACCCTGTTGTTCTTGTGAGTGGTATTGCAAATCCACAACGATTTGTGTTTTCGGCTGCTTCGTTGGGATACGTTGTTGCTGACACCATGACCTTCCGTGATCATCAGCGATACGATCGTACAACCGTCGAGGCCATCATTCGTCGATGCGGCGGCCAATCGAACATCGTTGTGACCACGGAGAAGGACTTCGTGAAACTTTCAGGGCACATGGACGCATTTCGCGCCGCCGGAATTTCTGTCCATGTACTTCGGATCACAATGTCGATTGTCGACGGAGCAGACACCTTCCGCAAACGCCTTCTCAAGGACATCACAGAATATGAAGATCGCCATTTCGAAAGCCTCGGGTAGTCCTTCGTACGAGAATTATGGTCGGTGGCTTACATCCATCGATCCCGACATCGAAATCGTTGATCTAATGACAACGCCCGACCCAGAAATTGCCTTGCAGCGACTCTCAGAGTGTTCGGGCCTTTTGATATCTGGTGGGCCAGACGTTGATCCGGAACACTATGGTCAACCGGAAAAACGCGAGCTCTGCGGTCCCATCGATGCCGTACGAGATACGCTTGAACTTGCCCTTGCACGAGAAGGTGTACGTCGTAACATGCCCATCCTCGGAATCTGCCGAGGCGCACAGGTCCTGAACGTGGCCTTTGGTGGTACCCTCGTTGCCGACATACCAACAGCTATTGGTCGCGACGTTGAGCATGGTCGTGTGAACGACACAGATGCACGTCATCATGTCGACATCGAACCAGGATCCCTGATCAAACGCTATGCTCGTGTCCTAGATGGCGAGATCAACTCAGCTCATCACCAGGCCGTTGAGCACCTGGCAAGTGCCTTTGCCGTTGCAGCCGTAGCTCCTGATGGGACAATTGAGGCCTTTGAGCCGGCCGATACAACCGTCGGTGGACGTCCGTTTATCCTTGGTGTACAATGGCATCCGGAACGGATGGAAGCCGACAATCCACTTTCGACACCGATCGCGGAACACTTCCTGCATGAAGTGGCCGCCTACCATTTCCTCTTTCAACGTTAGGAGATCGTTATGCCCACCGGAAGCCGTCAACACGTCGTGATCGTAGGAGGAGGATTCGGAGGGCTCTTTGCTGCGAAGGAGTTCGTTGGTACAGACATCGACGTCACGTTGATCGATCGTACCAATCATCATCTCTTTGCGCCTCTACTGTATCAGGTGGCAACGGCTGCACTTTCTCCCGGAGATATTGCTCAGCCCTTAAGAACCATCCTGCGTCACGCGCCGAACATCCACGTTGTTATGTCGAATGTCACGTCGATTGATACGGACATGCGCAGAGTGTACAGTGATGACGGAACGTTTACCTACGATGCACTTATTCTTGCGCCAGGTAATCGACACTCCTACTACGGTCGTGACGAATGGGAACAGTTTGCTCCTGGACTAAAGAGTGTTGATGATGCATTACGGATTCGGGAAAAACTCCTCGTAACGTTTGAAGAGGCCGAACATCACGTTGGCCGACCAACGTTGAAGGAATTACTCACCTTTGTGATTATCGGTGCAGGTCCAACAGGTGTAGAACTTGCCGGTGCCATCGCTGAGATTGCAACACATACAATGCTGCCCGATTTCCCCAAGCTCAAACGGTCCGACATTCGTGTTGTGCTTCTCGAAGGCGGAGATCGAGTGTTGTCGTCGTTCGCACCAGAGCTGAGTGAAAAGGCACGTCTACAACTTGCTGAACTTGGAGTGGATGTACGCACGCAGCATCGTGTGACAAACATCAACGAACACGGTGTGACAACGCAGGAAGGATTTATCCCATCACGGAATGTGATTTGGGCTGCTGGTAACGAGGCGTCACCACTTCTGAAGAACATCCCGGGTGAACGTGATCGTCAGGGTAGAATGATAATCGACAAGGATCTCTCTGTTCCGGGGCTCGAGGACGTCTATGTGATTGGTGACGCGGCGCGTATGGATGACGAGTTGGGCAGACCTCTGCCCGGTGTCTGTCAGGTTGCTATGCAACAAGGCACCTTTGTTGCAAAACGAATCATCCGTCATCGCCGAGACGGCATCAAACCTCACTTTTCGTATAATAACAAAGGCAACATGGCAACCATCGGACGTGCCCGAGCCATTGCCGAGTTAAAACGCACCAAGTGGTCTGGATTTATTGCGTGGACATTGTGGGCTACCATTCACATCTTCTTTCTTATCGGTTTCCGTAACCGGATGAAGGTGATGATTGAGTGGCTGTGGTACTACATGAGTTTTCAGCCAGGTGCACGACTTATCCTAGGTCGTAACGATGGAGACTCATCACGCTCACGATCGCACATCGATCTGCACGAGACCGCGTAAGGTTGTTGTGTTGGTGTTGCGGGAATACGTTGATGATGCAGACATCCACAGTGTGATGTTGGAGAACACCGTCCAACGTCCACCAATTGTCCAACTCATACCCGTCCCCGTTGCAACAAGGGTTCGCATCATTCCCTCGGCTTCCTGTTCGGCTGCATAGGGTGCAACGTCAAAAACGTCCGACGTCCATGATGTGAGTCGACTGCGCAGAGAAAAACTCTGCATTGGCTTCCAGCGCACGTCCACGTATATCAACGACCCAGCACGAATTGGTCGTTCATCTGTTGTCGAAAGTCTTCGTACATCCAGCCGAGAACGAAGTGTTAGCGCACCAACCGTTGTTGTTACATCTGCACGGACCGTCCAACGATTTCTGATAGTCATGTGTGTGTGATCACTTGGTCGTGGTCGCCATCCATCTTCATCAGACTCCCATCGACAACGAAGTGCGAAATCAATGGGACCGGCAGTTCTCACAGCATCAACGAGCAGATCAAATCCTCGTGCTGATAATGGCCGTCCATACGATCGTGAAGGTCGACGATGCAGATCTAACGACATAGCTGTTCTCCAGCGTCCAATTCGTCCCAGCGCACCAAACAGTACGCCATCTTCATTCGAGACAGCCGACGCATCAGTAATGGATGATGACATCGGAGCACGATAGTCCGGTGAGATGGAACGAGCAGAAAAGATCACCGTGAACGGGGCAAAGGGGGCCTCGGCAATGGTTAACCAGGCATATCCCGTTTGTGTGATGGCGAACTCAGACCGGAGATCAACACGTCCTAGTGATCGTTGACCAGCAATGGAGATGTACGTGGCTGTTGTATCTCGAATCACACGTTGCGCTACGGACTCCGATGGACGATCATAGTTGTACTGAAGGCAGGCAAGGGCGACGTCGGCCATTGTCGTTGGGATATACGTTGACACTCCCAGAACATGTTCATGACGATCGGCACGAAGCTGGTGTGACCACCACACACTTGTTAACGCAGTATCAATCGACAACGTGAGTGCGCCACCACGAAATGCATTGTCTGTCCACGATGATGTCCATGAGCGCATCGACGGCGTTATGTCTGTGGCTCGTGCTCGTCCCACAAGACTACCTCCGAACCTCGCAGAACCACCAGTAACAAGACCAAGGCCGTGCGATATGCCATACGCTCCCACAACCATGGAGTGGTTCTGATACCGGGCACTGGCCCAGTAGGACATGGCACTGTCAACACCGAGAGTACGAACCCCACCAATACGAGCAACATCCGATGTAACATCAATGCGTGTAGAATAGGCTGGTTCACGTTGAGATATAGACTGCAGTCGAGAACGTGCAGAGGCAAAGAGATCAACGCCGCGTGAACAGTCTGTTGTTGTACAGAGGTCCATCAAGAGGTGTTGTTCTACAGAGAGACATAACGTATCGGCAAGTGTCCTCGAGTCACGAACACCAGCATGCACAAGTTTGAGTAATCGTGATGCAAGTTGACTCGTAAAGCCGGGTATCATCACAACATCTGACGTTGTAGCTGTTACAAGACAGATACGATTATCACGGAACCTATCCAAAGCGTCCCACTGTGGTCCAGCATCGGCAGCAACATCGTCGATTGTTTGTGCGCCGAGAGAGCAGATGTTCAGTATCAACACAGCCGTCGCCATACCACATGAAACAAGACATCTATCAACGATCGTGAAGAAGTATACCATGGTCATCACATCGGCATATCCAATGTCATGGAGGGCAGGAAGCCTACACGTTCGAGATATCGAATACCAAGACCCAGCCGCAGATCATTTTCCGTCAGAACAACAACTCCATCAAGAGTGATTGGCGACAGAACAACGGCACATCGCGATTGTACCTGCTGTGTAATGTTCCAGCGAATGTGTGTGCACAACGACAAACCAAGACGAGGATCGAGAATCATATCCGCAGCAATGGTTGCTGCTGAAGTTGAATACGCCGCACCACAACGAAGTGTTGGAATCTGTCGGACTGCATCAGCTGAGAACAACGTCAGATTGTCGACGATCGTCGACAGTGTCCAGCATTCGGAGGCAACGACAAGGGCCTGGAGTACGAGCCCCGTTTGCCCCCTAACAGGAAAACCGCGAGGCGCAACAATTGAAACCGAACTACTCACACCAAGTGTCATCGACGTTGAAATGTCTGTTGCTGTAGCACAACGAAGGCGCACTTCCGTCCACGGAGCAGTGATGGTGCCATCAAGATCAAGGCGAAGGGGGCGAAAGGGGCTTACCCCACAACCGGCAGCCGACAGGGCGGCAATTCCCAACGGCACGGGAACGGCCGTCCACGAAACCGTCGTATCGTACGACGTTGTTTGGCAATTCGCTGGTGAACGGTGAACGTCGTACGGAAGGACAACACCGGTATCAGCGCCGGCCACAAGAGCATCCTGTGCCATACAACGACATGCAGCGATGATCGTCACGGCCATGGTGCGTATACTCGCACGACGTACAGAACGCCGATTTGCCTGAACAGCTGGAGAAATCATGAAGATTCGCCTCATCACTGTCCTTGTGGTTTGCTGGCTCCCGTTTGTGACAGTACACGGACAGGAGCTCGACCCGAACGTTGTCGTTAACCTCGAATCGATTCCTCTCGATCAGCGGCCAGAACTTCAATCGATGGCAAACGACGTCCGCACATATCTCACGAATAACAGGTTTACCGGTGAGGATTGGGAAGGACCGAAGATTCCCATCGACATCAACATCTTTGTGCTTGCAAAAAATGGTAACCGTGTAACGGCACGCCTTGCCCTTGTAAGTAAACGACTTGTGAACAATCAACCTGGTACAGGTGCGGGACTTCTGCGTATCTATGATCAGGAGTGGGAGTTTGAGTGGACCTTTAACCCCGTGCTAACCTTCCAGCCTCTGCGATACGATCACTTTACAAGTGTGATTGACTTCTACGCCCTTTTGGCGATTGGCCTCGACATGGACACGTATGATGATCTTGGAGGCACGGAAGTTTACAAAGTAGCACAGCAAATAGCACAAGCTGGTGGAGCACAAGGTGTGCGTGCTTTCCGCACATTCTATCAGCCAGGTGAGTTTGTTCGTACGGCACTCGTTGCTGAGTTACTCGACCTTCGATATGAAGGATTCCGTCGATTACTCTTTGACTATCATGATGGAATTGATCAGATGTCAAAAGATGCTGATGGTGGACGAGCACTCGTAGCACAGACCATCTCTGATATGGCAAATTTTAAGAAGACAAAGGTGTCGAACCGCAGTCTCCTTATGCAGGTGTTCTTCGACGCCAAACACCTTGAGATTGCAGAAATCTTTCGTGGCCGGAAGAATGATCCTGTATGGGCCGATCTGAAGTTCTTGGACCCAGGGAATACACAGGCCTACGAAACGGCTCGAAACGGATAGGACGTCAGAGTGTCGGACATTCAACGTCGTCACGAACAATACATGGCCATGGCACTCGACGCGGCACGCGACGCTGCGTCGGCTGGTGACGTTCCCGTTGGATGTGTCATCGTTCGTGACGATACCATCATTTCCGTTGGTAGTAACGAAGTTGAGCGACGCGCTGATCCTACAGCTCACGCTGAAATGGTTGCCATTCAGCGGGCCACGGAATCACTTGGTTCAAAGTTTCTCGACAACTGTACTCTCTACGTAACGTTAGAGCCTTGTGCAATGTGTGCAGGAGCAATCGTGCTCGCACGTTTGCCTACGGTTGTCTATGGAGCTGATGATAACAAGACCGGTGCAGCACGAAGTCTCTATGAAATTCTCGATGATCGCCGACTGAACCATCGATGTGTGGTTCGAACAGGAATCCTCGAACAAGAAAGTTCTGCGCTCCTGAAGGACTTCTTTGCAAAGGTGCCACGGTCAGTGCCATCAGCTGACCAGGGCGGTGTTGCCGCTACAGCACCCGTGAACACGGTGGTATCAGGACTACCAACGACACCACTACGAATTGTACCAACTCCCATTGGCAACATTGAAGACATTACTGTTAGGGGGCTAAAGGCGCTCCGATCAGCTGATGTTATTGTCTGTGAGGATACCCGTCACACCGGACAGCTCTTAAAACGATATGGTGGTGTTGCTGCACGACTCGTGAGCAACCACGAACACAACGAAGAGCAGCGAACGACTGAGATTATGTCCTTGCTGCGGAGCGGAAAAAACGTCTGCCTTGTCAGTGATGCCGGTATGCCCGGTATCAGTGATCCCGGTCACCGTGCCATCGTGGCTTGTCGTGCTGCCGGAATTCCCGTCGAAGTCCTTCCAGGAGCCAGCGCTGCTGTAACTGCCGTCGTTGGCAGTGGGTTACCGACCGATCGAATCCTGTTTGTGGGATTTCCACCGCAGAAAAAGGGGCGGCAGGCGTGGTTACTCGACGTCCTGTCGACACGTGCAACAATTGTCCTCTACGAGTCACCCTATCGAATCGACGGTCTTCTCGAGGACCTCATCGCTGCCGGTGGGGGAGATCGAACCGTTGTTGTGGCGCGGGAACTGACGAAATTGCACGAAGAATACCTTCAGGGGACCTCTGAAACATTGCGTCGCGAAGTTGCCCGGCGCGGAGGTGGACTGAAGGGCGAATGTGTTGTCATCATCGGCCAGGCGGAAGACTAGGAACGACCCATGTTCATATCCTTTGAAGGGATTGACGGAAGCGGAAAATCGACACAGCTCCAGCTCCTGCGGGCTCGACTTGAAGAGGCAGGACGGACCGTCATATCGGTGCGTGAGCCCGGAGCAACCATGTTAAGTGAGTCAATCCGCGACATACTCCTGTCAAACCGACAGACTATTACTCCGACGGCCGAACTCCTACTGTTCAGCGCAGCGCGTACACAGCTGGTAGAGAACATCATCCAGCCGGCTCTCTCGGCAGGCACAATCGTTCTCTGTGACCGATATGTGGACAGCACGACGGCCTATCAGGGATATGGCCGTGGACTTGAGATGGACGAAGTGAAAACGTGTAACAGGCTGGCGACAAAGGGCGTCATGCCTTTGTTAACGTTCTTCATCGACGTTGCCTACGACGAAGCGCAGCTGCGCATGCACTTCAACGCCAGTAGTGGCGAACCTGATAGAATGGAACGGGCTGGACGCGACTTTTTTGATCGTGTTCGGGCTGGATATCTCGCAATAGCGTCTGGAGATCCGCAGCGATTTGTCGTGTTGGATGGCTCCGGGGACCGCGAAACGATCCATTCGGAAATTGTTCGTACACTCCAACATCGCTGTGGCATCATCCTTTGACGGACAGGCCGCGGACCATTCCGTATCTTTACGATTCCCATTCATTCGGACAGGACCCCATGAAGGATCTCTTCCGCCGTTTCGGTGTAGTCATCACGGCACTTTTGGTAACCTCGATTGCGGCATTCGCCGAGACGAATCGCACGATCGATGCTCGCACCCTTTTTGCCCCGTCGAAAGCTCCGGCATCGTCGCAAGTTGTAGGAGCAGGAGTTGCCCTCGATCTTCGATATGATGTTGCTGAGGACGTCTTTGGTTCTCGTCCAGAATCAATTGACATTACGAATCTTTCCGTTCCAGGTAACGGAACCGTGACGCTCCAGTTGCGCCGCTCCCGTGACGTGTATGATGCAAATACACAGTTTATCAACCACGCAGGTAAGGGTCCAGAACTCGTTAAGGTTCGTCCCATTAGCTCCTACGTCGGTTCGATTGAGGGACAACCGGAGAGCCGAGTATCGTTACACTATAGTGGTGGCGAACTCATGGGCTTTCTTCAGTTCGAGGATGGTTCACGACAGCTTGTTGGTGTTGATCAGGCAGTTCGGAGGACGGCATCGATTGTTCCGCACTCCATCCAACCTGAACGTACATCGGCAAGTGGCGAACTCCTTCGCAACTTCTCGTGCGGCGTAGAGGAAGAACCGGTCACGCAGGAAGATTTTGATCGTGTCATCAAGTCGATGAAGATCGAAGAACGTGCACAGGCCGAATACCTGCGCCAGTTTGATCTCCTTATCGTCCTCAAAGAAGATATCGACAGCGTCATGAAGGCACGTGGTCTGAATGACGAGCAGATTTTTCAGTATATCGGTCGCGTGTTCGCAGCTGTTTCCCAAGCATACGAACAGGACCTTGATGTAACGATCTATCTGAAACAAGTCAACAAGTATACGATGGAAGAGCCAACAGGATACTTCTTTGATGGCTCAGAGCCTCGAGATCTTCTTGGTGAATTCACATCAGACTGGTCACAACCATCGCGTCAAGAGCCAGCACGTACCCTCGGACACATCATGGCGTGGATCCGTCCACGTGGTGGCAGCTTCGTTGGAGGTGTGGGTTGGGGCGCAGGTATGCGCTCAAACCTCTGTAATCCGCGTAACAGTCAGAGTGGTTCGTATTCTATTTCGACACTCTATCTCAATGCCTCGGAGATTCCGGGTCGACCAAATTCGGCAAACGGCTTTGTGTGGGACGTTTTCGTTGTTGCTCATGAAATGGGTCATAACATCGGCGCCGCTCATACTCATAACTGCACATGGAGTCCACCAGTGGATACGTGTGTTCTTGGCAGTGACGGCACGGACGCGTGTTTTGACCAGTCGAACATGCGTCGTGTTCGGCCAGGTACGATTATGAGTTACTGCCACTTGTACAATGGCAATTCTACGCTGCTTGACTTTGGCGACCGTGTTGCTTCGCGAATGAAGACATGGATTGCTCAATCACCATGCGTCAACTTTGTAACGGAACCATACGTTCGAATCACGTCACCACGCGGACCAGAAACGTATACTGGTGGTGCGAACGTTGTCATTCAGTTTGCATCGGCCAATGTGTCCACGGTGCGTTTTGAGTATTCTTCAAACGACGGACAATCATGGGAACCGATAACAAACAGTGTTAACGCTGTTGACCGAACGTATACCTGGACACTGCCCTTCGTTCAAACGTCACAACTGCTTATCAGAATTAGTGACGCTTCGAATCCTTCGGTGAATCACATTGCGCCAGCCAGATATGCAATCAACGTTCCGCTCGTCCTGAACAACCCAACGGGCGGCGAACGAATTGCTCAGGGGTCAACATTCCCAATCACGTGGACAAAGTTGGCGTCCGTCAGCGGCGTTGATGTACAACTGTCTATTGATGGCGGCCAGTTCGAAAAGATTGCCGGACCAATTACCAACGGCAATCAGTTCAATTGGGTTGTGCCAAATGTTGTTACAGAAAACGCTCGCATTCGTGTGGTCGCATCTGCAAATGCCGGCATTCAGGCAACAAGTGGTGCTTTCGCTATCGGCGCACGCCGCTTTACACTGGAGATCCCGGCAGCTAATGGTTCGATCTGTAAGGATGTTGACAATCAGTTCCGGTGGTCAGCTGATTACATCGATCGTATCCGAATTCAGTACAGCACAAATAATGGTGCCGACTGGGTGAACGCACTTCGTGTTGTGAATGTACGCGCAGCAGATTGGCAGATCTTTAGTCGCGCAACAAGTCTTGCAAATGTTCCGACGGGATCGACGATCTCTCTTCGTGTCCAGGAAACAAGTACAAATGACGTACTTGCTACGCTTGACGGAATTCGCGTTGACTCATGTGGTGCCGTTGTCTCTGTTGACGAAGATGGTATAGCTACTGGTGGTCTGTCGATCATCAGCATCGTACCAAATCCGGCAACTGATCTTGTTGAGATGGCCGTGTATTCGCAATCAGCACAAACGGCTTCAATCGACATTGTTGACATGGCCGGTGCAACAACCACAATTCTGTCGAACGTGAACATGCAAGGTTCAGGTACGACGGTCGTGAATGTTCCGGTATCGACACTTTCAACTGGCATGTATTCGATCGTCGTTCGGACGGACGCTGGATCGACAATGACGCCACTTCGTATCATTCGTTGACCCTGACAAGGAACAGAGAATCGTGAGCGTCTTCAATCGACTGGTTGTTGCTACACTTCCGCTCATTCCCAAACGCATCATTCAAACTGTGGCTCGGCGATATATCGCCGGGCCACATCTCGTTGATGCCGTTGCGACAACAACGGCATTGATGAAGGTTGGTGCAACGTCAACGATTGACGTTCTTGGTGAGTTTGTGGAGAATCGTGACCGAGCAGTTTCTGAGACGGCCATGGCTGCATCCGTACTTGATGCAATTGCCGACAACAACCTGGCGTCGTACCTCAGCGTTAAACTGACATCACTCGGTTTAGATATCGACCACGATTTTGCCTATGCGAATGTGCGCAGTCTTGTCGATCGCGCACGATTACGCGGGCTGTTCGTGCGTATGGACATGGAGAACACACCGTATACGGACGTGACACTCGACTTCTATCGACGTCTGCGACGTGATGGCTATGATAACGTTGGTGTTGTGATCCAGGCATATCTGCGGCGGAGTGAGAGTGACATCCGGTCGCTCCTTGAGTTTGCACCATCCATTCGCCTGTGTAAGGGCATCTATGTGGAAGATGTTTCGGTAGCATATAAGGATGCAGACGAGATCCGAGCCAACTATCGGAAGTTGTTACGGATTCTTGTTGAAGGTGGAGCTCGGCCTCACATCGCAACACATGATGAGCAACTCATCAAGGATGCGGAAAACCTTATTGCGTCTCAGAAACTTAATCCCACCGCATACGAGTTTCAAATGTTGCTTGGCGTCCGTGAAGATCGACGTGACACGTTACTCAAGGCGGGACACGCAGTGCGTATCTATGTACCGTTTGGTGAAGACTGGTACGGCTACTCCACACGCCGTCTTAAGGAAAATCCACAGGTGGCCGGCTATGTTGCAAAGGCCGTACTAACAGGAAAGTGATGCTCTACGTTGTCCTGACGATTGTTCTTACAATGCTGGCTGGTTGCACGTCAACCCAAACGCAGTCGTCGGCACCTGAGAACTTCGTTACTGTGGCAACGTTTAATACGGAGTGGCTTGGTGATGGTGTGAACGACAGGGTAGTACGCAGCGATGCAGACTATCTCCGGATCGCTGATATTATCGCTAAAACAGAAGCAGACGTTATTGGTCTGCAAGAAGTTGAGAACACCAGTGCGTTACGTAAACTCCTGCGATATCTCGATGGATATCAAGGTGTACTCGTTGACGCTGGATCACCCCAACAGTGCGCGGTGATCTATCAGAAATCGGTGACGATTGATACGTCGTGGCTCTATCGACCCTTGGCGATACAGCCTGAGCGTCACCGACCGGGTCTCGTTGTGCATTGTCGGAAGGGTAATCTTGACTGGCTCATGATGGTTGTTCACTTAAAGAGTACTTCACGATACGATAGTACTCCTGCTCTGCGAGATCAATCACGAATCGACCGCTCTGCACAAGCTGAAGTCGTTTCTCGGTGGGTAGATAGTACCGCCAAAGCGGGTAAAGAAACGGACATCCTTATTGTTGGTGATTTTAATGATTTCCCGTTACGTAAGCAGAATGCTACACTCACAGCGCTTACGGAGTCTGGAACCGTTACGTTCCTCACAGAAAAACTGAAAAGCTGCAGGTCACCACAACTCTACGTCATCGATCACGTAGCCGCATCAGCGTCTGCCGCACGTCGTTTTGTGCGTGAGAGTGAGCGGACTGAGAACTTCTATGCCTTCTTGCCAGATGAGGATGCGCGTAAGATTAGCGATCACTGTCCGGTGATTGTGCGGTTTGACGTAACCGCTCCCGATAACGATTGAGCCCGTTTTGCCCCTTTTCACAAAGCCTTTTTAGGCAAAGACCGTAACCTTATTTGACTGTTGTTCACTTCGTGTTACGGCCGTCATCACATTTGCAAGTAATGACTGCATGGTGTCTCGAGGTGTTGCTTCGGCAACACCGATGGAGACGGTAGCACTGAATCGACGTCCGTCAACGTTCATGACACTGCTTGCGACAGTGTTGCGGATGTTCTCCGTCCACATCTGTGCTTGTTGAGCCGAGAATCCTACAAGGCCGATGGCTAGCAATCCGGACTCGATACGCGCCACGAGGTCATACGTGCGCAGTTGATGACGGATCAGACGAAGGACATGGTTTACAACGAGTGTCTGTTGATCTGCAGTTGCAGATGTGTATGCACGAGAACGGTCGATACGTATGTAACACACGGTAAATGGCTGCCGTTGATCAACGGCACGATCGAACTCTTCAAGACAGCGAAGATCAAAACCACGTCGGTTTAGTACGTTGGTGGCTGGGTCAAGAAGTGATCCGTACTCTAGCCGTTCTGTATGGCGGAACTGTTCAATGATGAGGCCGGCATGCTCACCAAGTGTTTCTGCGACCTGGATTTGTTGTTGCGACAATGTGCCAGCGTGATTCTCGATAAAGAGTGCGCCGTACGTCTGCGTATCGGAACGTAAGGGCACGGCAACAAATTGTCCCTGCGGCATCGCTGGTTCGTCTTCGGCAATGCGTAGTGCTTGTTCGGAAGCATCAATAACAATCGTGCCGGCCTGAACAATTGATTCACCAACAGCTGCAACACTTAGGTCTACGGGACGCCCGATAAGGTCGCCGTATCCGGCATCAACACTGCGTACGTCAACAACAGTCCATGCCGACAATGCCGCATCGTGCATCACAACACCAATGGTGCTTACATCCATGGAGTTGATCGTTGCTTCAAAGATTGCCCGGAGAATCTGTTTGGTCGACGATGGTGCGCCTCCGAGGTTACGGCGAAATGTTGTGAGTGCGGAAAGTGTCTGTGATGCTTGAAGCAGTTCAAACTTGCCTGTATACGACTGGACAAGTCCACTGATAAGTTTTGTAAACTGTCCAAAGAATCCTACCGTGATGTCAGAGTAGGCATCCTGCACAAGTGAGTCTGCGCAGAGTACACCAACAACACGTCCACCATAGTACACTGGTACACCGATAAACGACACTGTGCCAGCTGGTCGGGTGTAATACGGTAGAAGGTCAAGCTCAGCCGAGGCGGAAATCTCCGTGAGGATTTCAGGTCGACCTTCGAGCGCAATCTGGCTGACAGCATCGCGACCCATTGGAATCTTCCGTTGCTCGGTAAACGAATCGGAAGCCTCAGTGATCCTCGACTCAACAACGAGCTGGCGTTTGTCAGCATTTACCCAGAAGAAGGCAGCCGTACGGGCATTGGTGGCAGAACGGATAACCATGAGTACACGGTTGAGCAGGAAGTCAAATTCCTTCCTAGGCTCATCAGTCCCGCCCATGTCCTCTTCGTTATCGTCTGCAGCAAAGAGTGTTGTGGAGACGTTTCCGAGAAGACCAGACTCACTTGCACGCACAGCGCGGGATTGTCGTTGTGCAGCAGGTGGAACATCAACCGTTCGGGATGGTGATGGATCCTCAGCTGCTACGGTTGACTGTTCGGCAGCGACATTGTCGGCAGTGGTTTCGTGATGTGGTTCTTCAACGACATTGGCAAAGGCGCTGGTCTCTGCTGTGTGTGCGTCGTGAGAATCAATGGTTTGAGATTGGTGTGATTCGGACGTTACGATCGTGACGTCGTCAGATACATCGTCAGCGTGAGCATCCGTGGGTTCAACGGCACTTACAGCATCCGCAACATCAGCAGCTTCAATCGGCTTTTGTGCCGGAGGCTCTGCTGACACGTAGTCCTTCGTTGATCCCGGAGAGTCTGGTTCCAGGACTGAGTGTGACGTGTTCTTCGGTTTCCGACGAATAACAATCGAATCACCATCTGGCGTTTCGATGGCCATACCATCCGCGGGTACGTCTGCCGATGCACGTATCTCAGCACTGCGGCGAACAATTCGCTCTTCAATCACCAGGGGAGGAGGTGCTGGTTTTGCTGAGGATGGGCGAACACGAACAACACGAACACTACTCTCACCGGAATCATCGAGGGTGACGCCGACAAGACGGTCAGCGTTGGACGGAGTCGTTGAACCAGGCGGAACAGGTGGTGGTTGACTACGTGCAGGTTTTGATGGTGAGGGATCGTCAAACAGTGGAATTTGATTCTCGTCGATCATTGTCTCCGTCTCGTCACCAGTTGATCCGAACGCCTCCATAAACGCATCGCGTTCGAAGACCGTACTCGTTGACGAATAGTCTTTGCGTGTTTGTGATGATAACAGTGGGCTCTCAGAAGGACGTGGTGGTCGTCCTTGCATCGATAACTCGGCCAATCGTGGCGAGATCATCATGAAGAGTGCAACACCTCCAAGGATGGCAATACATACACCGATAAGGCGTACAGCCATTTCATCCAGGAAGAGTGCGATAAACAAACCAAGGGCGATAACGATAAACGCTATCGAGTCACTCGGTGCAAAAATCTTCTTGAGATCGACGTTGCGCTTGGCCATGACGTCAGGGAATAAGTTCCACTGTGTAGGAAAGGCGTGAAATCTGGCCGATTTTTTCGGTCTGATTGGTAGCCGGACTCGACGCGCGACCACGAATGTAGGTTGCGATGTCGTTCTTCTTGTAGATCGTATAACCCTTCTCGACGTCAAGCAACGTGTGCGAAACGCCAGACAACGATGAAGAGTCAATCGAAATGCGAATTGGTGCGCCCTTCGGTAATGGCCTCACAGTGATCCTTCCCCGCAGGGTTGCATCAACATCCGCAGCTCGTCGCCCCTTTAGCTCCTTAACATTCTTTACGGCATAGATAATGTCGCTATCAATGACAAAGGCATTCATGAGCGGTGCGGACTGTGTTACCTTCCACGACTTTGTTGAATCGAGTTTCTCGGTAGGGAATCGAAGGTGCTCAAGTTCAGTGAATGCTCCGTAGACAGTGGACTCGATCTCTTTCAGAACCTGTGCACGAACATTGGCATCGACCTGACGCGAACCAATCATCTTGTTGACGATTGGTGTAAGACCGCTTATCTCTTGTACAACGGCTCGTGGTGTTACGATAACCGTGACTTCTTCGCCGATGAGGGCGTTAAACATTAAATACCTCTCGTCCTTCTGCTGCGAGGAATCGGACGAGGAGTACTTCTGGTCATTCACTACCGTGCCTGATGGGCGCGCTGTTACCTTGGCAACGATGTCGATTTTCTCCATCGTCATGCCATATTCAATCGTACCGTCGGCACGGCGTGCCTTGATTCGTTTTTTATAGACGTGTACGGACGTTTGAACAGCATTTGCCGAATCGGTTGACGTCTCATTTGTCTGCGTCACCTTGTACCGATACGTTTCACCGGGTGAAAGGGAGAGTCCCAGCGAGTCAACTGTCGCTGTTCCTCCGGCGACGATTTTTGCCGACGCTGTGTCGGCCGCATGTGGAGTGCCTGTCTCATCTTCAGCAGGACTGCCGTCGTTCTGAGAACATGCTGTAAAGAGAATAGCTGTTGCCGACAAAGCGGCGAGGGTGCGAATCACCATTGATATTGTCCGATGAGCTTCCACGTCGTTGTCGACGTGACGTCGTGAGTGTAGTCTTCCTTACCAACCGTGGCACGAAATCGTGCAGTAACCTTTGAGACAATATCGTTCAGTACGCCTTGTGTTGTCATCGTTGTGACGTGATCAACAATGGCAGTGCCTTCCGTAACCGTACTCACGTACGGAATCTTATAGGCATGAATTTGTTGTGGTTCGGCCTTGAGTGTGTCGGACGTACGAATCGTGAAGTATCCGCCGCTATATTCGGCAAGCTTCGATGTAACACGGCCATCATAGATCACACCGTCGATACGAAGCCGCATGGCGTGATTCCACGTCGAGTCAATAGCTACCTTGAGTCCGGGAATGATACGTTTCTGAAGGTCGCCATACTGTAGCAGGTTTGTCTTATCGAGAGACTGACTCCAGATGAGGTACAGCACGGAGTCGAGATCGTTCTTGTTTTCTTCGATGTAGTCGCGCCAGAAATCAATCTGCTCACCCGTCACCTTGGAGATTTCACCGTAGGGGCTTACCGTAATCTCAAACGTGCGGTTCAGAGGTCCGTGGTAGTTGTTAAGATCAGCAAAATTTTTAATGGTGATATCTTTTTGTGAATCATACGTTACCGTTACACCTTCCGACGAAAAAGCATATGTCAATGAATCTAGATTGATGGCTAGTGTTGAGACACCGTTTAACGATTCGATGCAGCGGACGGTTGTGTAATACTTTATCGTACGATCATACGAAACCTTATTCCCGCCACTGTGAGTACGAACGACCTTCGTTACCTCGTCAATCTCATAGTTCTGGGCAACGCCAGCACGATAGGAAACCTGGAGACGGTATTCCTGTGGTGGTGCCGGAGCCTTACCTGTATTTGCTGTTTGAGCAAGAAGGGTTAGGGGGCAAAAGGCGCAAAGAAGCAGAGCAACGGTGGTGTAGATCATCGTCATCATGGTGCGGTTCGAAGGGTGGAAAAATACCCAGAAACCGGCAGACGTGGGACGGCTACCGGACGTAGAAACGAAATGAGGGCGGTTGTTGGCCGCCCTCATATCAACAACGGACGTCGTCCGCGGTTACGTCGTGTTTCTTACAGTGTGTTTGCTGCGATTTCCGATTCGGAAAAGAAGAAGGCTACTTCCAGACGTCCATTTTCTTCTGAATCAGAGCCGTGAACGGCATTTTCACCCTTGCTGGCGGCATAGAGCTTACGAATTGTGCCCTCTGCAGCCTCGGCTGGGTCTGTAGATCCAATAAGTGTACGCCAGTCGGCAACAGCATTGTCCTTCTCAAGAGCGATGGGAACAATAGGGCCGCTGGACATAAAGTTGACGAGCTCACCGTAGAATGGGCGTTCCTTGTGAACTGCGTAGAACTCGCCAGCTTGTTCCTTGCTCAGGCGGATCATCTTGAGTCCGAGAATACGGAAGCCAGCCTTTTGAATCATGGCGACGATGTTGCCAACGTTATTCGAGCGGACGCCGTCGGGCTTGATAATACAGAGTGTGCGTTGCATGTGGAACGGTAATGTGGGTGAGATAAAGTGAGAGATGCAGTGGGAATTACTTCTTCTTTGTCTTCGTAGCCTTGGCTGCGGCTTTGGGCTTGGATGTGCCGTTTGTCAAACCACCTTCAAGGACCTTCTTCATTGTCACACCAATTGTTGCTGGAGATTCAACAACATGGATACCACAGGCCCGCATGGTTGCCATCTTGTCGGCTGCTGTTCCCTTGCCGCCAGAGATGATAGCGCCGGCGTGACCCATACGACGTCCAGGAGGCGCGGTCTGACCCGCAATAAAGCCTACGACGGGCTTCTTGACGTGTGCCTTGATGTATTCGGCAGCTTCCTCTTCGGCAGTACCACCGATTTCGCCAATCATAACGATGGCTTCGGTCTTGGGATCGTTGTTAAACAGCTCAATGGCATCGATAAACTTTGTGCCGATGATTGGGTCACCGCCAATACCGATACACGTACTTTGACCAAGGCCTACGTCAGAAAGCTGCTTTACAGCTTCGTACGTGAGTGTTCCAGAGCGTGAAACGAGGCCGATCGTACCAGGGGTAAAGATGAAGCCCGGCATAATGCCAATCTTCGTTTCACCCGGTGTGATAATGCCCGGACAGTTTGGTCCGATAAGACGTGAATTCGATCTGTCAAGGGCGGCCTTCACAGGAATCATGTCGTTCACCGGAATGCCTTCCGTGATGCAGATAATCGTCTCAATACCGGCCTCAATGGCTTCAAGGATCGCATCGGCAGCCATTGCTGCTGGAACGAAGATGATGGAGACGTCGGCCTTTGTTTCGCGGCGAGCCTCACTTACGGTATTGTAGACTGGTACGGGCCGTGTAAATGTATCGTCACCCTTGCCGGAATACATTGATCCGCCCTTGCCTGGTGTTACACCACCAACGACGTTGGTGCCGTACTGCAGCATTTGTGACGAATGGAATGTGCCTTCACCACCGGTGATGCCCTGAACAAGGATTTTGGACGCTTTATTGACGAGTACACTCATGGACGGGGTGCTTTCAGGTTTTTGGAGCCCCGAAAATACGGAATCCGCACTATCTTGGCCGTATGGTAGAAATGTCACTCGTGTACGACGGAGAACTTCGCTCCACGGCCACACATGGTCCATCCGCGGCAACGGTCGTTGTTGATGCTCCCGTCGATAACCACGGGCGCGGCGAGAGTTTTTCGCCGTCAGATCTTCTGGCCACGGCCCTTGGGGGCTGTATGCTGACGTACATCGGCCTCGCTTCAGACCGTCATGGCTGGGATCTGCGCGGAACGAGACTTACGATTAAGAAGGAAATGGTAGCTGACCCGCTACGACGTGTTGGCCGACTTACAGTTGATATCTATCTCGTTCGTAAGTGTGATGATAAGGAAATGAAGATCCTCACCAACGCCGTTACAACGTGTCCCGTTAAACTGTCGATTTCGGAACGTATTCAGGTGCCGATTACCTTCCACCAGTAGGTGTTAGGAGAAGGTGGGGGAAAGCTTACTGCTGAGCAGCCATTCGTTCTGCGAGGTCGAAGATTAGCTCTTCGCTAAACATGGGTCCTTGTATCTGCATTCCAATCGGAAGGCCCTGTGCATCATGTCCGACAGGTACACTCAGTGCCGGAATTCCGGCAATGTTCGCACTCACCGTAAAGTAGTCGGAAAGCCACATCGTAACAGGGTCCGTAATACCACCCCGAAGGAAGGCAGTCGTTGGTGTTGTTGGCATCACCACAAAGTCTACCGATTCGTAGATCGACGTATAGGCGTCAGCTATGAGCCTTCGCGCCTTTTGCGCCTTTCGATAATAGGCATCATACGATCCGCTACTCAGCACATAGGTGCCGAGCATAATGCGACGTTTTACTTCCTTGCCAAATCCAGCTGTGCGCGACGCCGTGATGATGTCGCCTTCTGCTTCATCTTCCGGCACACGAAGGCCGTAACGAATTCCATCAAATCGCGCAAGATTGCTTGATGCTTCTGCCGTAGCGAGAATGAAGTACGTTGGAATCCAGATGTCAGCGTGTGGAATGGTTACAACCTCAATGGTTGCGCCTGACCGACGGAACTGTTCAACAACGTCATCATGAGCCCTGCGAATTGAATCGTCACACGGAGCCAGTGTTTCCGGTGGAAGGATTCCAATACGCAGTGGACCGTCCGTACGCTGACGAGGTGACGGAGGGACAACAGATGTTGAATCAAAAGGATCGTGGCCGGAAACAACGTCAAAGACGGCTCGCATATCGGCGACGGTCTTTGAGAAGACACCGATTTGATCAAGTGACGATGCGAAAGCCGTTAGGCCGTACCGTGATATTCGACCATATGTTGGTTTAAGGCCATAGATCCCACAAAAGGCAGCTGGTTGACGTACACTGCCACCTGTTTCTGATCCGAGAGCAACATCACAGAGATCTGCAGCAACTGCTACGGCTGAACCACCTGACGAGCCACCAGGTACACGTAGGGGGTCGATAGGGTGCAGGACGGGACCAAAGGCAGAGGTCTCATTCGACGAGCCCATGGCAAACTCGTCGAGATTGGTCTTGCCAAGAACGATGGCACCTGCATCGAGAAGGCGCTCAACGGATGTTGCTGTGTAGACAGGACGAAATCCCTTGAGGATTGCCGATGCACACGTCATAGGCTGACCAACAACGGAGATGTTGTCCTTCACAGCAAGGGTCATTCCCTCAAGCGGACGTGGCAGGCCGGAAGCGAATCGTTCATCAGATTCAGCTGCACGCTGTCTGCTCCCTTCACTGTCAACGTGAAGAAAGGCATTCAGATCTTGATGTTCGTTAATACGCGTGAGCGATCCGTTTACACGATCGAGAACGGTCGCTTCGCCCCGTGACAATCGGTCGCGGTCGGCGAAATATTCCATGATCAAACCTTCGGTTCCGTGTCAGACTCCGTGTCAGAGTCTGACGGTGTTGACTGTCGTGGGGAAGGGGGCACGTCCGGCTGCGCCGGCCGTACGGGGCGCATAACCTCTGCCTCCGAGATTGCGGCCTCGGCGGATATATCACGAATCTGCTGTGTGAGATCCTCCTGCGCCTTGCGAAACTGGCGCAATCCCTTGCCAATCATCTGCGCGAACTCGGGAATCTTTTTTGGTCCGAAGAGCAGAAGAATAACAAGGACGATGAGGACAAGCTCACCACCTCCTACGTCGAACATGATTTTCTGACGTCAGGACTTTGTGGAATCCGACGACTTCTGTTCTGCGGCATCGTCCGTAGAAGCTGCCTTCTTGAATTCACGAATGCCAGATCCAAGGCCCTTCATGAGTTCTGGAATACGGCGAGCACCAAAGAGGATAACGATGAGCAGGGCGATGAGCAGAAGCTCGGGAAGGCCAAGGTTCGGCATGATTGAGCTCCGGAAATGAGTTCGTGGTTAAACGGTAGCCGCCGTCGTCCGCTCAACAAAGGCGGCGAGGCTGCGGAAGATTGTGAGGCCATCGGCCGACCCTATAAGGTCGTTCGCAGCACGTTCAGGGTGCGGCATCATGCCAAGTACATTACCAGAATCGTTGACGATTCCGGCGATGTTCTTCATGCTGCCATTGGGATTTGATGTTTCGGAGACCGTACCGTCTGGATCACAATAACGAAACACAACACGGCCAGTATCTTCAAGACGGCGAAGATCTGCGTCCGACGTTGTGTATCGACCTTCGCCGTGGGCAATGGGGATACGCAGTACGGTTGGTTGCTGTGATGATGAGCCGGTCGAAATAGTAAACGGTGTTGAATCGTTCTCTACGCGAAGGTAAACATCCTTACAAATGAAGGATAGATCCGAGTTCCTGATTAACGCTCCTGGCAGTAGTCCAGCTTCACAAAGAATCTGAAAACCATTACAGATTCCCATAACCAGCCCACCACGATTGGCAAACGATATCACTTCGTTCATGATCGGTGAGAACCGGGCAATAGCACCTGTGCGGAGGTAGTCGCCGTACGAAAACCCACCGGGGAGGATAACAAGATCCAGACCTGTTGGTAACGATGTATCCTTATGCCACAACTTGTGAACCGTACTGCCATCAAGGCCAGCAGCCCAACGGGCGTCTGCATCACAGTTCGATCCTGGAAACGTCACAACGCCGACGTTCATGCCGTTACTCCAGTTGAGGACTCCGTAATGGAGATGCTGTAATCTTCCATTACCGGATTTGTCAGGAGTTTCTGGCAGGCGTCATCAATGAGCTGCTGAGCCGTTTCGGAATCTGGGGCCATCACGTCAACCTCAATATGTTTACCAATGCGGACATTGGTCAAGGATGGCATGTGAAGGCTGTGAAGGGCATGTTCGACGGTCTTACCCTGAACGTCGAGAATCGACCTGCGAAGGGTTACCGTTACGTGTGCTGTGTACGTCTTCATGGAACTCAGAGACTGAAAGGATCGGGGTCGGCTTCTTCTACGGTATCGTCATCATCGGCCTTATTCCTCATAAAAAGAACGAGGTGACGAATCGCCCCGCCAATCATGTAAAGAGCCATAAATGGAAACACCGTTGTCCCACCACTAACAATTGCCGCGATGAGACCCACCGAAAATACGAGAAAAACCAACGGCCTTTGGCGAATGCCTCGTATTGTTGGCCGCGGCACATTGTCGTACTTGATTGTGCTCACCATGGCCCCGGCCGTTAGGACCGTTGCCACGACCATACCTACGGGTTTCCAGTCCAAAGGGATCTCTGACCCCAAATGAACAAAGAGAACGTAACTCACAATCGTAAAGGCACCGGCAGGAATGGGCATACCTCGGAAATAGAGTTTGTCCTCCATGCTGGTGACCTGGACGTTAAACCGTGCGAGTCGTAACACTCCAGCAAGGGCAGGTAGGGAGGCCAGCAACAGACCCCAGTTCTGCCATTCATGGAAGAAGGCGAAGTAGAGCATGGCCGACGGGGCTACACCAAAGGAGACAGCGTCACAGAGGGAGTCAAGTTCAACACCAAATTCCGACGTTGACCGCGTAAGCCGCGCAACAACTCCGTCAAGCATGTCAAAGATTCCGGCCGTGAGCACAAGTACAGCTGCCTTCCGCATGTCTCCTTCGGTGCAGGCGATAATGGCCGCAAAGCCGCAAAAGAGATTGGCAAGCGTAAAGAGGTTCGGAACAATCGATCGCGTTACGCGCATCAGGCTGCCACTCCATCAGTATGGAGTCGCGCAATGATACTTCGTGCACTCACAACCTTGTCTCCAACCTTTACGGCAATCTGAGCGGTGGCAGGAACGATAATGTCCATACGTGATCCGAACTTCATCATGCCAAATCGCTCACCAGCCCGCACAACGTCACCTTTTTTTGTGTCGTACACAATCCGACGTGCAAGGAAACCCGTGATCTGCGTGTAGGCAATCCGTCCAAACGGTGTTCGGAGTACAAACTCACTTCGTTCGTTTTCTTCAGAGGCCTTGGGGTTAAAGGCCATGAGATACTTACCAGCAACATAGCGTGCATCAACAATCTCACCCGACGCTGGATAACGATTAACGTGAAGATTCACCGGGGAGAGAAAGATGGTTACGCGGGTTGACGGGCAGTTGAGATCGGGATGTGTATCGAGTGACACAACTTCCGTAACAGCACCATCAGCCGGAGAGACAATCACGGAAGGGTCCGCCGCTTCCGCGGCTAAGGGGCGATCTGCATCGCGGAAAAACCACATCGTAAAGGCAATCACCACGCAGCCCAGCACGATGAGTGCCGTGGAAAAAAATGGTCCTGGTACCGTGAATGAGAGCAAAACAAGGCAAACGCCGATGCCAAGCATGAGAAAGGCGTTATCATAGCCGTACGGAGTCAGCATTCCTGCTCCGAATCGCATTGGAAGGTCATGGGGTTCTTCGTAGATTCGCCGGTCAAATTAGCGATTTCGCATCGTACCAACCCGTTCCACCGCCCCCCGGCCCCATGAAGTTCACCGTAGCGCTGACGGACCTCCAAAAAGCTCTCCAAAAGATTCTGCCGGCAATTCCGGCAAAGTCGACCATTCCGGTTCTGGAGCATGTTCACACGTCACTCACGGGAAGTGAGCTCACCTTTACGGCTACGGACCAGGAGATTACGATTTCCCTGTCCATTCCCGTTGCCGGTGAGACTGACGGCTCGATGCTGCTCCCCGCACGTCAGTTTAATGACCTTATCAAGGAACTGGGATCGGCAGGTACCGTTGAAATCACGGCCGACGAAGACGCTGTGCTCGTCACAGTTCGTACGCCTACAGGTTCCTACGAAATGAAGGGTCTGGATGCCCGCGAATTCCCGACAATTGCTCCGTTCCCCGAGGCCTCAAGCGCGTTGTTGCGTCGTGAGGACATGACACGTATGGCAAACAAGACCGTGTTTGCCGTGAGCACAGAGGAATATCGCCCAAGTATGACGGGTGTGTTTTTCCAGTTCCACGGTGATACGGCCACGGCCGTAGCAACCGACGGATTCCGCCTGAGCCGTGTGATTGTGACAGCTCAGGAAGCTTCACCCTTCCCGTCCGGTCTCGAGGCCATTATTCCTGCTCGAGCCGTTGATCTGCTCAAGAAGGTTGAATCAGATGTGACCATGGACGTGAGCCGCACCCATGCGCGGTTCTCAATTGGATCGCTGACGATTACAACACGAGTTATCGAAGAGAAGTATCCGCCGTATCAGAACGTCATTCCATCTGACAACGACAAATCGCTGATCGTTAATCAGCGTGAGGTGTTGGCTGCCATCAAACGTGTTTCGCTTTTTGCCAACACCAATACACGACATGTACGATTCCGTATCGAACAGTCGTCGTTAGCAGTTCACTCGGAGGACGAAGACTCCGGTGGTAAGGGTACAGAGACTATTCCGTGTGAGTTTTCAGCTGACACGTTTGAAGTTGGCTTTAATCACCGATATCTCGAAGAAGCCATCAAGAATATCACGGTTGATGACGATCCGGACCTTAACGTCCGCATGACATTCTCGACACCAATCCGGGCTGTGTTAATTACGCCCGCAGCTGGTGCCGATGACTTGCTCATGCTCGTCATGCCTGTGAAGATTTGATCGAGAGGGGCCGTCGATGACGATACGTTCCGTAACGGTCGTAAACGTGCGGAATCACGAACGGTCCGAACTAGAGTGCGCACAGCACGTGAACATTCTTTCGGGTCGTAACGGATCCGGCAAAACAACGGTCCTCGAAGCCATGTGCCTCGGTGCCCTTGCGCGGAGCTTTGTTCCCGTTAACGATGCCTCGTTAATTCGACGTGGGGAAGAGGCCGCATCCGTTACTGTCCATGCGCAGCGCGACATTGATGTACCGTACTTCGTGACGGTTCGCCTACGTGAAGGAAGCCGTAAACGTATCGAATCATCCCTCGGATCAAATCTTACACCTCGCGACATTGTTGGAGAACTTCCCGTCGTTACGCTTTCACCAGATCACAAGAGTATCACGTTTGGCGCGCCATCAGAACGTCGTGCCTTTCTTGATGCAGTGATGGCGCAGGCAAGCAGACGTACAACGGACCTGCTCTTTGAGCTGCGGAGAATTCTCAAACAACGGAATGCCATGCTCGACGCTGTGGATGTTGATGAGACGCAGCTGACATTGTGGACAGAGGCATTTATTACGGTCAGTGCTGAACTTGCTTCACGGCGCGCACGATTCTTGAAGACCCTTTTGCCCCTTATCCAACAATCCTACGAACAAGTATCGGGTAAGGCCGAAGAGATAAACGTTGTGTATGAGCCGGACGGACTGGAAAACGTCGACGTTGCAACGGAGACGGTCGAAAGTATTGCAGCGGCGCTACGCGAAACGGCATCGCGGTTAGCCTTCCGTGAGCGGCAGCGTAGGTCAACACTCTTCGGTGCTCAACGTGATGAACTCTCGTTGCGGATTGATGGTGGAATCGTCAAGGAGTCAGCCTCCCAAGGCCAGCACAAGTCCTTCCTCGTAGCACTCAAACTTGCTGAGTGCACAATCCTGCACGACGTTCGTGGTGAGCGTCCGGTAGTGTTGCTCGACGATGTGTTTAGTGAGTTAGACCGTAGCCGGTGTGAGCGGACAATGGAACTCGTGCTTGCCATGGGTATGCAATGTTTTGTGACAACGACCGAGGGTGATACGATTGCGTCGATGGTGCCTGCTGGTACCGATGCGCGCCGTATCATCCTCGAACGTGGTCACATTGTCGATATGCGGGAGGCCGCATGAGTAGGCAACATGAGTAAGCCGCATGAGTAAGCCGCATGAGTAAGCCACTAGGTGAACTTCTTGGCGACGTCATACGTCGTTATAGGCTTCAACCGGAGCTTGACAAGGCGCGTCTGCCCCAATTCTGGGCTGACGCCGTGGGACCACTTCTTGCGCGCCGAACATCGGTGCGCTCATTCGATAACGGAGTCCTCGTCGTCCACGTCGAGGAATCCGCCTGGCGGTCAGAAATTCTGCTCCGCCGTGAAGAACTTCGTTCACAACTCAATGCTCGCTTTGGCTCTGAATTCGTACGAGAAATCATTGTACGGTAAGGGGCAAAGGGGCTCGATGGAGGTATCATGTCGGAAACGACAACAACAGTAGCACCGAGTGGCTACAGTGAAGACAGTATCAAGGTTCTCGAAGGTCTTGAGGCCGTCCGGAAACGTCCTGCGATGTACATCGGTGACGTTGGCGAACGCGGCCTCCATCACCTTATTCAGGAAGTTGTTGACAACTCCATCGACGAAGCACTTGCCGGATTCTGTCGGAACATCAGTGTAACACTTCATTCTGACGGATCATGTTCGGTTCAGGATGACGGCCGTGGTATTCCTGTTGGCCCGCACCCTGTCAAAAAGATCTCCACGCTTGAAGTTGTCATGTGTACACTTCATGCTGGTGGTAAGTTTGATAAAAATACGTATAAAGTATCCGGCGGTCTGCACGGTGTTGGTGTGAGCTGCGTGAATGCCTTATCGTCGGACATGACGGTGACGGTTGAACGTGAAGGCAAGATGTTTGAGCAGAAGTATAAAGAAGGACATCCTCAGGCACCGGTATCAGAAATTGGCACGTCAAAACGTACAGGAACCCAGGTACGTTTCTGGCCAGATGCAACCATCTTTAAGACGGTAGAATTCCGGTATGAGAAGGTTGCCGACCGTCTGCGAGAACTTGCCTTTTTGAATGCCGACATTACGATTACGCTTGAAGACGAACGTGATGGACAGAAGGACGTCTTTGCCTTTCGTGGAGGTCTTGTTGACTTCGTGCGCTATGTAGACTCAAACGCTACGGCAATCACCAAGCCCATCCTCATGCAGGGAACGTCCGTAAACGAGTCGGACGTTGAAACGCAAGTTGAAGTATGTTTTGAGTACAACAGCGGCTTCTCCGAAACCCTGCTGAGTTACGTCAACAACATCAACACCGTTGAAGGTGGCACACACGTCTCGGGTTTCCGCAGTGCCCTTACTCGTACGCTGAACGCCTATGCGTCGGCGAACAACATGCTCAAAAAAGATACCAACCTCACGGGTGAGGACTTCCGTGAAGGACTCACGGCCATTGTGAGTGTAAAGGTAGCCGAGCCGCAGTTTGAGGGACAGACCAAAACCAAACTTGGTAATGGTGAGACGGAAGGTATTGTTCGTAGTATCGTCAACGAAGAACTTGCCAAACACCTTGACGCCAATCCTTCGGCTGCAAAGCACATCATAGAAAAGGCAATTAATGCCTTTGAGGCTCGGATGGCAGCGCGTAAGGCCAAGGACCTCATTCGCAGAAAGAATGCCCTTGAAGGTGCAACACTCCCTGGTAAACTTGCTGACTGTTCCTTACGCACACCGGAAGACACAGAGCTATATCTCGTTGAGGGTGACTCTGCCGGTGGTTCTGCCAAGCAGGGTCGTGACCGACGTTTCCAGGCCATCCTGCCACTCAAGGGAAAGATCCTGAACGTCCACAAGGCACGTCTTAACAAGGTCCTTGAAAACGACGAAGTCCGCACCATCCTCACGGCCATTGGTGCAGGATTTGGTGACGACTTTGACTCATCGAAGGCACGGTATGGCAAGATCATTCTCATGGCCGATGCCGACATTGACGGTGCCCACATTCGGACGCTGTTGTTAACGCTGTTCTACAAACACATGGCGCAGCTGATTAACGATGGCAAACTCTACATTGCTCAGCCACCGTTGTACAAGGTAAAAAAGGGCAAGCAGGAGTACTACTGCTACAATGAGCAAGAACGTGACGACGTGATTGCCCGTATCCGTAAGGAAAAGGCTGAGAAAAAGGCAGCACGCAGTGGCAAGACCGTTGAAGAGGAAGAAGAAGTGATAGAAGAGGGTGCAACACCGGACGGAATCGTCATCAATCGTTTTAAGGGTCTGGGTGAAATGAATCCCGAGCAGCTCTGGGCGACAACGATGAATCCGGAAACGCGCACACTCCTGCAGGTCACCATCGAAAATGCTGCAGAAGCAGCGCACATCTTTGAAACACTCATGGGTGAAGCCGTTGAACCACGTCGTGAGTTCATTGAGCGCAACGCCCAATACGTACGCAACCTCGACATCTAGTAGATGTCGTCAAATAGTTGGTAACAACAAGTAGTTGATCTTAACCAGGCGCAATCCATGATGTCGAACGCACGACATGGGATTGCGCCTTTTGGTTTTTTAAAGGTGTGAATGGTGTAGGTATCATTGCCCCCAAACAAACCCAAACGCGATTTAACAAAGAATGGGTATGTGTTTGTGTTCCGAGAAATATACCAGAACGATTCACTTTCAGGGTGTCATTCATTGGCACTGATGTAGATATATCTCCTCTTGTGCCCCGAAGGGGCACCACATATCAGCCCGGGGAAACACGTTGCAACGCTTGCTCACGCTGGGTTACACCGGCCTACGCTGGGTTACGCTTATCTCAGTGTGTAGAATTCACGCACGTTGTGTGCTGACAACCGAGCGTCGCCTATCGATGTCCGCACCGCTTCAGCCGCGCAGAATGTGACTGATGCCGATGGCCGTGTAACGAGTCAGTCAAAGGCAACAACGAGGTCGCTGACGTGGACGTCGTTTGATGGTGTTCGAACGATAACTGATAACGGTGTGACGGCCACGTACATCTACGATGCCTTTGGCCAGATCGTCCGTACGGACGTCGACGCCGCTACCGACTCGTCGATCACCTTGGCTCCGTTCGAGCCCTCGTGCCCGACATTAAACTCTCGTCGGGCGGATCCTACATCGTTGAACCCGTCAGCGTCTACGAATACGACGCCTACGGCATCGCCCGCGTCACACGCAGTGCCGACCTCAAGGAACCGTATCGCTACGGCTTCCAGGGAATGCTCCGAATGTCGGAAGTAGCACTCCACACGACCATCATCAACGACTACGCAACCCTCTTCCGCACCTACGACGCTCGTACGGGTCGGTGGACGAGTCATGATCCTGTTCTGCAGCCGTGGGAGAGTACGTATGCGGGTCTGGCAGGGAACCCGGCAATGCTCACGGACTGGTTTGGGTTGACGACGGGCGGTGGGGATCAGCGAGCAGCAAGTAATTCAGACGCTAGTAAACCAGGCGGTACAACTCCACCGTCAAGTACTTCATCGTCATCTACATCGCAGACGGGTGGAGGGCATCAGGCGGTACCCTTGGTTCCAATGGTGCCGATGACTCCGATAGAAGGGATCGGGCATTCCTATGTGATCCTAAATATTAACGTTGTTGCCGATCGACCATTCTCGCTGACATATAAGCTTCCATCATTGCCAATTTCCCTCGGAGATAAACCGGAGCGAAGTCAATCGGATGCAACGTCGGTAGCGCTTGTCAAGGGCGGAACGGATGCGTTGGCAAACGTGATCGCAGGTACGGCAAAGGTCGTGGCTGGTGGATTAATCATGACTGCCGGTGCCGCAACAGCAGAGATAGGAGTCGGAGTCGTTGTTTTTGCCGTTGGTGCTGACCTCGCTGCAAGTGGTGTTAATCAAATTATCTACGATACTCCTCAAGAGACGGTCCTCAAACAAGTAGCACGCGGTACACTCGAAACCGCTGGAGTTCCGAAGGAATATGCCGAACCGATGGCTTCCGGCATCGAGATGGGCGTTCAAACCATTGCTGGTGGTGTAGCGCCTGCAACCTCACGCTCACTAACGGTTACGTCTATTGAGACGGTATCTACACCCGGTGTCGTATTTTCCGCAGCTGACGATGTTGCAACAAGAGCTGCGACAGTACTTGACGATGTAGCAGAAGCCGGCGTTGTCGGACCGTCACTGGTTGATGAAGCTGCCGTTGTGGTGGGGCCGGGGAAGGAGGTAGCGAAAGCAACTAGACGCGGACGCGCACCAGAGTTTCCTTCTGGTACGATTTCGGAGGACGCGGTGCTCAATACGACAATTGAATATCTTGGTGAAGGATACCGTGAAGTATCACCAGGACGCTACGTGTCAGTTGATGGCTTGAGGCAAGTTCGCTACGGGCGACACGAGGTCAGAGTGCCTGGTAATCATCATGTACATTTCGAAGCATTAGACGAGTTGGGTCGAGTCGTTGAAAATGCAGTAGTGAGGATTGAATGAACACAGACGTAAAAGCCATTGTTCACTTGGGATCGAGCCATCCTTCAACAGGCTATACAGTTCATGTAGTTGATGGATCTCCCATCGGAGCAGTGCACACTTTACAGATTGTGCAGTATGAGGGCGACGAAGGGTTCTATCTGCTATATCTTGATGCCAATGATGTAGAGATTACGGATACCTATCACTCAACACTGGAAGCTGCCAAGGAACAGGCGAGACTAGAGTTCGGGGTCGAACGGAATGCGTGGCGAACGTGCTAGTGATACTGTTGTCATTTGTTGACAACGGCATGGCAATTCCATGGGGGCCGCCATGAGCTGGGATATCGCAATCATAAAACTCAAAACAACTGAGGAAGGTGGTCGAAAGTCACCAGTTCACGTTCGCGATCACTATCGCTACGTTGTCCCGGTGATGTTTACCAATGTTCCTGAACTCGCCAATGAGTACTTCGATTGTTGGATATTGTTTGATAACAGGCCAATCCCACCAGGTGGCTCAGCGGCAAATGTTCCTATCGCATTCTTGTATGACCACTACGTACGCCCTTGGTTAGTTGTTGGAGCTCAGTTTACAATGTTCGAAGGACGAGACGTTGGACACGGCACCCTGGTCAAACTAGGAACAGGAGTGCGGCCGGACGTAGAGTAAACGCGTTACAGGATGTGATCTGAAGCGAAAGGTGGCAGATGTAGAGAATGCAATCAGAATTGGTACAGTAACATCGGGAAGTACGACCGCAGAAGTTGTCAGAACATTTCAGGATATTCGAGCAATAACCAATCCCGAACGGACGGGTGTCATTTCGGTCATTAAAACAGCAAAGGAAGTTAGTGCCGTTCAATGACCATCAAAAAAGATTGTGGCAGGCGATGATCGGTTCGATACATGACTATCGCGCTGGTAATCTGCTGCTTTCGCAGCTCATCGGATACTTGGAAGGGTCGTTAGACGCAGGTAGCTACGAGAGTGCGCAAATTGTTGCCCAGTGGTACGACCACTGGACACCTTTAGAGATTCTGTTTGCTACGAAAGGGGACGCGACTAATGTCGAAGAAACACTACAGTACTTGGATTGTATGGAGAGGTACTTACACGATACATTGAGAAAGTACACATAAACGCCGCCGTTACGACGCATCGGTAGGGTAATGGTTCGGGTGCGTGGTTGTAAATCGTCAGACATGCCGCTACGTGAGTCCAGTAGTCTACTCAACGTGGCGTCTGTGGGCATTCAAGCAAGCTGACGTTGAGATTGCGTTTCGTATGGCGACGGCTGAGGAGATAGTGAAAGACGGGTGGCACTTCGCGACGAAGACCGACGGAGTGTCCATCATGAAGAAACCACGATAGGGAAACACCATGGGCAATGTGACGCAGACAAAACATGATCAACCGCATGAAATTCAAACACGTGAAGAATTCATTGAGTTCGTGAAGAATCTTCGTTGCGAGATTGTAAATAAACCAGATAGTTGGGAAAACAACACCTTGCCGCTGTATCTGGAGGCTATGAGTTCGTGGGTGGAGGATATGGATGGTTACTACCTCAATCGGGGTGAAGTGCCTCCCGCAAACGTTCCATGGCGTGTTTTGGGTGACATACTAAGAGCTGCGACGTTGTATGAGTAAGGTGAACACGACCTTCCGACCGTCCCATGGTGGATTGTACTTTGACAACAACAGAGGTAATGCCATGCAGTTATCAGTGGAGTCAAATGACCTGCTAGCCGTCTATCGAGGTGACTAGTGACGAGGCTGTATGTATTCACAATGTACTCAACGAGCGCACTCGGTCTAGTTGATGATGCCGAGTTTGCTCTAAGATAGGATGGAAGTAAATAGGAAATCAGAAGACTGCTTGCTGATTGGTGAAGGAGTATATTCGGCAGAGAAGAGTTGGATCATCGAAGATCGGTTTACGTGTCTTCTACGTGAAGACTCAGCCAAATCCAACCTCAAGCCCTCGGCTAATCGACCGCGTCATGAAATGCGACGAGCTCTTCTGAAAATGCTTTTCTCCAACCCTACTACCAGTGGAAAACACACCCTAACCCGTGGATCTCTCATGGTTCAACGAGCGATACGAGTAGTGGGAGTTGGATGTACAGCGCGGATATGGATGCCTGGCTACCTCCCGGGTACTATTTTGCGCTTAGGATGAGGTATTCTTTCGATAGTTCGTCGCGCGTCATTGTGACACTCCAACAAAATGGTTACCAGATTGTGAGTGTGACTACAACGATGCTTGTCAGTGCAAAGAACGGTCTGTTTTTACGGATATCCTATAACCCATATGAACAGGTGGTGTCTGCGTTTGTAGTTGATGGGCAGCAAAGAGGGGTCTTACTTGGCGAATGGTTTGTGGGTTATCAGCACTCAATCAACGAAAAGAGGACAGCAAATGACATATCTGTCGTAGATGACCGAATCAATGAGTTCGTAACAAATAATATCCCGAAGTTCAACGCAAGCATCGCAAACTTTCAGATGCTGTTGGATCAACAACATTTCGCCAGTCAAAAGTATACAAGTGATCTGAAGTTTGTAGAGGTATCACGACGAGTAGAGGCAGCATACTTAGAAAAGAAGGATCAGGTAGTACTACAAATTTTACAATCCGTTCCATCCGATAAGCTTACGGCAAGATGGAAACGTTTTCTGGCTACAGCTCGAAAGAGATTGGACTCTTCAGGTAATGACGATCTAGAGCATTGATACTCAATACCTTTATCGTTCTTGGTAGGGGGTGAGGTCATTCGAAACATTGCTGACTCAAGCGAGGATTAGCTATCCCGCTAGCGCTATTGACTATGTAATTATCTGGGTTGAGTCTCAAGAAACAGTAGATAGAGAGTCGCACGGTGACTGGCTTATTCATCGAAGCTGATACCAGAGATATTGTAAACAACGAAATAATAGCGGCCTGATGAGTTTGCTGCCCCCGCGTCACCTCGTGTCACTCGGCGTCGGCTAGCGTCACCCCCAC
>ERZ761609.326-NODE-326-length-59802-cov-16.289655_pt1 | contig 59802 bp, 52 predicted proteins | sample MGYA00511163_ERZ761609 | MGnify/ENA primary metagenome ERZ761609 (study PRJEB28899, sample SAMN02445070) | bioreactor sludge metagenome | biome: EBPR sludge | place: Australia: Brisbane, Thorneside Wastewater Treatment Plant | collected 2011-12-16 ... | reverse complement strand
ACCTTGACGATCGGCAAACGCGATATTACTTCTTCATGGACAGGTGTTTTAAGCCGTACTTACGGAGATGCCAATCCAACTGTCACGACATCCAATTTTACTTATACAGGGATGGTTAATGGGGATACCGGTGCCGTGGTAACGGCTTCCGGAAATTATGGGGCGATTACATCTTCCAGCAATGTTGGATCATATTCTGTAGGCGGTAATTTTTCTGCATCTAACTATAATATTACCAATGCCCCGACCACCACCTTGACGATCGGCAAACGCGATATTACGGCGGCTGTCAATAATGCATCGCGAGCTTATGGGGATGCCAATCCATCTTATACTTGGGCGGATGTGACATGGAGCAATTTGGCAAATTCCGAAACCGGTTCGGTTCTGGATACGATGACCCTTTCTTCTCCAACCGCAGTGGCAACTTCCAATGCAGGATCAACCCATAATATTGGGCTGAGCGGATTTAGTGACAATAATTATAATTTAACCGGATCAACAGCAGGAACTCTGACGATCGATCAAGGCGCATTGACGTTGAGAGTCGCGAATGCATTAAGAAAGACACAGACTCCCAACCCCTCTTTTTCTTATGGGATTGAAGGATTGAAAAATGGAGAATCCCCTTCTCTTGTCACTGGGGTTGTTTTGTCAACAAATGCAAATATATTTTCACTCCCCGGGCGGTATGCTATTACTGCCTCGGGCGGAGTGGCTCTAAACTATTTAGTGACCAATTATATTAACGGTGAATTGACAATCAGTACCAACAATATCCCCAATACTGTGGAGCAGACTCTGTCCGGAAGCGATAAGGGATATATGCAATTTGAACCTTTGTTTGAAAAAAACAATCAAGAACAATGGGTTTGGGGACAAGGCATGGGGCGTCCGGAGAAGGTATTTTCTATTATTTCTGATGAAGAGGCTCAATCTTCCGAGAATATGAAGTCAAATGCTTTAATATTTCTTACAGAAAGCCTTAGGGAATTATTTGGCGTCTCCGTATTTAATTGATGAGGATCCATTGACATTCAGCGAAGCTGAATGATGAAAGCTGCAAGATATAGTCTTTCCAAATAATTTTGGAGCATTATCACGGAGTTCAGAATAACAATTTTATGCTTGATAGTAATTTTAGGGGGAAAACTGGAGCGGGTGAAGGGATTCGAACCCTCGACATTTACCTTGGCAAGGTAACGCTCTACCCCTGAGCTACACCCGCGCTGACCAGTTTTTATAACTGGTGGGATTTATAATGTCACTTTCATGCAAATGCAAGAGGAAGTTTTCAGCCTTTATGCGCCGATTTGAATGAGAGACGCATAATAACCCATGGGACGTCCGGTCATGGCATCCGGTTCAACAATAATCATTGAACTGCGTTTTTTGACTTTTTCGGCAACTTCATCACGCAATTCATAGTGCATCAGATCGCCTTCATGTTCGGGGAGGTCATAAACCAGCATAAAAAGCTTCTGGTCACGGTAATATTCAATCCGTTTGACACCGCCCGGCAATGATGCGTCACACACCAATGCTAAATCTCCGTCAGGTAATTGGCCTAGTTCAATGTTCATGACATACCCCCTGGCGTCATTTCAGGTGTTCGTGAAATATTCACTTCAGGGGCATTCTTGACCGGATCGACAGTGGATACCGTTGCACCAATCGGACCTGTCGATCCCATTACTGCTCCCAGAGATTGTACGCCTCCAATAACTTCAAACCTTTGAATTCCGTCCATCGCCATGCGGTATATCCTTTTGTTTCTTCTTACGTTTTATGTATACCCTTAAATAGTTTCAAAATTATTGAAAATAGATCAAATTTGATCTATTTTTCCGCTTTTTCCCACTGTTCTTTCTTGGAAAAAGATATATATCTATATATAAAGTACATGATTAAATATTATTGTACCATAAAACTTGTGAAAAAAGGAAGCTTTTCCACAGGAAAGTACGCGTTTTTAGAAAACGGGGAGCGCATTTCTATTTTGACAAGTGTGTTTATCACATTTATCAAGAAAGAATGTCAGATCATGTTCCTTTATATAATTCTGAAACCCTGTTGTGTCGATTGCGCGAGCAAGGTCATGCGTTCTCGCTTTTTCATCATGTGCCAGTGTTTACTGTTGAAGAAGCGGAACAGGTTTCTGCCGATATTCCCGGGCTGCATACGCGCAATTTATTCTTGCGTGATAAAAAAGAACGCATGTTTTTGATTACCTTGCGCCATGACACACCGATTGACCTTAAAAAACTTTCGAACATGCTTGGCGTTGCGCGGTTCTCCTTTGGGTCTCCTGATCGGCTTTGGACTTGTCTTGGCGTTACACCTGGATCAGTTACGCCCCTTTCCATCCTGAATGACCAATCAGGGCAGGTTCAGCTTATTCTGGAAGATGAGATGATGAAGGGGGATCTTATCAATATGCATCCGCTTATTAACTCGATGTCGATCAGTCTTTCTCCGCAAGTTTTAATGACAATCCTGCAAAATCACGCTATCACTGCACGTGTTATGGATTTGAAAGAAGCTGCGCCGGATTTATAGTCCGATCTCCTTTTCAATAAAAACCTTAAAGGAATTCAAATTATGCTGATCGGTATGAATAACGCCCCGATATCACCCGTTGACTATGTTTATGATGTCACCACTGCTGATTTTGAAAATACTGTCCTCAAAGCCTCAATGGATCGCCCTATTCTGGTTGATTTCTGGGCACCGTGGTGCGCTCCGTGTAAACAGCTTGTTCCAATGTTGGAAAAAACTGTTGCTGCCCAGAATGGAAAAGTTGCTTTGGCCAAAGTCAATATCGACCAAAACCCCGAGCTGGCACAAGCCTTTCGCGTTCAATCCGTTCCCATGGTGGTTGCCATGTATATGGGGCAACCTGTATCCGGTTTTGCCGGTGTGCGCCCACAAGCCGAGCTGGATCAACTTATGACCCAGCTTATAGAGCTTCATAGTCAGAATACTCCTGATACATTGGATATTCCAGCAGCTCTTGCGGATGCCGCCTTATGTCTGGAGCAAGGCGATCTGGCTTCAGCCCAAGAAATTTATGCGCATATCATGATGAATGACGAGCAACATATTGATGCCTATTGCGGCATGGTGCGCGTGATGATTGCTGCGGGCGATCTGGAACAAGCCGCCGGACTCATTTCTTCCGCTCCAGAAGCCATGACGCACGATTCAAAATTTGCCGCCGTCGTGACCGCGCTGGACTTGGCACAAAATGCCCAAAATGCAGGAGAGTTGGCAGAGATCGAAGAAAAACTTGCCCAAAACCCCGATGATTTCAATATTCGTTTCGAATTCGCGGAAGCGTGTTTTGCCAAAGGATTTAAGGATAAAGCCGTTGATATTCTGATCGGGATCATTACCAAAGACAATGCTTGGGAAGATGGAAAAGCCCGTTTGCAGTTGTTGAAATATTTCGAAGCATGGGGATTTGCCGATCCAGCCAGTGTGGCAGGTCGTCGCAAATTGTCCTGTGTCCTTTTTTCCTGATCCAATTCTTCTATATCTTTTGTTATGAGCAAGAACCCTTTCGACCCCATCTTTTCTGAGTTGCCAGAGACCATGCCGATCTTTCCGTTGGAAGGTGTGGTTTTGTTGCCGCGTGGTGACTTGCCGTTAAATATTTTTGAACCACGCTATTTATCCATGGTTGCCGATTCCTTAAAAGGATCATCGCGTATGATCGGTATAATCCAGCCTTTTGGGATACAAAATGCGGCCAATGGTGATGTTGTTTTCCGCACCGGATGTGCTGGACGGATTACCCATTTTTCCGAAACGGAAGACGGGTGTTACAAAGTGACATTGCGCGGGATTTGTCGGTTTCACGTTCTCAAGGAATTAAGCCCCAGCGCATCCGGCTATCGGATTATTCGTCCAAACTGGATGTCTTTTGAAAATGATATGACTGCCGCAAGCTGTGTGCTTGACCGATCCAGTTTATGTTCGCTGCTCCGGCAGTACTTTGAAATGCAAGACATTACACTCGACTGGCCTTTGCTGCACGAAATTGAGGATGATGAAATCCTGATGACCATGTTGGCGATGATCTGTCCTTTTTCTGCTTCGGAAAAGCAAGCTCTTCTTGAAGCCCCGTGTTGTAATAGCCGCCTTAATCTTTTTATGTCCTTGTTGGAAATGTCGGTTCGTCATGGTCATGACGGCTGTTTGGGGTCTGCCCATTAAGCATCCATCCATAACGTTTGACAAAGCTATAGAGGTTGATAAATTACAACCATGACATCTCCATTATCCCATCAGGTTGACCCACGTTTGCTGGATATTCTGGTTTGTCCTTTGACCAAAGTGCCGTTGCGTTTTGATCGGGATAAACAAGAATTGATTTCCGATCAGGCTGGTCTGGCTTATCCGATCCGCGACGGAATCCCGATCATGCTGGTTGAAGAAGCCCGCCAGCTGGATGACAGGGAAATCAAGAAATGACTGCTGCACCTGCTGCTCTTGCTCCATGGCCAACCGATCTTGTTTATACAAAATCCGAACGGGTTTTGTATGTCACCTATGACACTGGCGAAAAATTTGGCCTGACTGCTGAATTATTGCGCGTTGAAAGCCCGTCTGCCGAAGTTCAAGGACATCACCATAGCGAAAAAGTCCATGTGACCGGCAAAGAAAATGTTACTATTCTTGCCGTACAACCCGTTGGGAATTACGCCGTTCGTCTGGTTTTTGATGACGGCCATAATACCGGACTTTATTCATGGGCTTATTTGTATGAGCTGGCACAAAAACACCGCATCAAGCCTGCGAGCTCTTGCGGATGCGGACAATCCAACGGCGGATGTTCTTCCTAATATTTTCTTGCGCTGCCGAAAAAAATCGGTTTAGATAAGGTAATGCAAACGGTTTTTACAAACTCGCTTCTTCTCCTTCGACTTACCAACCCCTGAGACAGGTGGTTGGTTTACAGCTTGTCCTTGTTTCGGGGGCTATAGAATTTCCGTTATTTTTATAAATTTCTATATTTTTGAAGGACTTATTATGCCTGATCCAAATCGTATCATTATTTTCGACACCACTTTGCGCGATGGGGAGCAGTCCCCTGGATGTTCCATGAATCTGGAAGAAAAACTGCGTATGGCGCAGTTGCTTGACGAGATGGGGGTCGATGTGATCGAAGCGGGTTTTCCGATTGCATCCAAAGGAGATTTCGAGGCTGTCGAAGCCATTTCCCGCACCATCAAAAATGCCACTGTGGCCGGACTATGCCGCGCCATCAAAAAAGACATCGAGGCTTCTGCACAGGCTATTTCTGCTGCACCCCATCAGCGTATTCACACGTTTATTTCTACGTCGCCTTTGCATATGAAATACAAACTTCAAATGTCGCCGGAGGCCGTGTTGGACGCGGTTGCCGAGTCCGTTTCTTTTGCACGCAATTTTACCGATGATGTGGAATGGTCGGCCGAAGATGGCAGTCGCACCGAAGACGATTTCTTGTGTCGATGTGTCGAAGCCGCAATCTCTGCAGGTGCTACCACCATCAATATTCCCGATACGGTCGGCTATGCGATGCCGGATGATTATGCTGCAAAGTTTACCATGCTGCGCCATCGTGTTCCCAATATCGACCATGCTATTTTATCGGTTCATTGTCACAATGATCTTGGGCTGGCTGTTGCCAATTCTCTGGCGGGTGTTGCTGTCGGAGCGCGTCAGATCGAATGTACGATTAACGGGATTGGCGAGCGGGCAGGGAATGCGGCGTTGGAAGAAATTGTAATGGCGATGCGTACCCGTCCCGATACCATGCCTTACAAAAACAATATCAACACGCAGATGATTACAAAAATGTCGCGCACTTTATCGTCGATTACCGGTTTCGTGGTTCAACCAAACAAAGCGATTGTCGGGGCGAATGCCTTTGCCCATGAAAGCGGTATCCATCAGGATGGCGTTTTAAAACATGCGCAGACCTATGAGATTATGACTCCTGAATCTGTCGGGCTGACAAGATCAAATCTGGTTATGGGCAAGCATTCGGGACGGCATGCTTTTAAATCAAAATTGGACGATATGGGGTATACTCTGGGAGAAAATGCCTTCGAGGATGCTTTTAACCGTTTCAAAGACCTTGCTGATAAAAAGAAAAATGTGTTCGATGAAGATATTATTGCTTTGGTCGAAGATGAAACAGGACGGGACAATGAAAATATCCGGTTTGTTTCTCTGGTTATTCAGGCAGGAACCAAAGGCCCTCAAATTGCTTCGATTGAATTGGATGTTGAAGGTGAGCGGAAATTTGCCATGAGCGAGGGCAATGGCCCTGTTGATGCGATCTTCAAAGCCATCCGCATGATTATCCCGCATGATGACGCTGTTCTTTTGCTTTATCAGGTTCATGCCGTGACAGGTGGAACGGACGCTCAAGCCGAAGTCAGTGTTAAAATCGAAGAGAACGGTAAAACTGTGGTCGGACAAGGAACGGATGCCGATACGCTGGTGGCCTCTGCTCGTGCTTATATTCATGCTGTCAATAAGTTGATCGATAAACGGGAGCGCACCGCACCGCCAGAGGCTGTTATGAATAAGTCCGAGCGGGCAGGCCCTTAAAGAGGCTCTTCCTTGACAGGATTCTGAAATTCTTCACAATGGGCAAGGTTGAACGAATCAATTTGTTTTGGTCGTTTTAGCCTTGCCCTTTTCTTGCCTAAAATTTTGTCTTTTTATTCCATCTTGATTTACGAGGATTCCATGCCCCACTCTCTTTCAATTTTTTCTGCGCTGGTACTTGGATGCTGCGCTCTTGTTCCTGTTTCTTCTGCTTATGCCGCACCTGATCTGCCAGGTGATTTTTCAGCAAATGTGACGTTGACTTCCGATTACGTTTTTCGCGGCATTTCCCAAAGCAATGAAGAGCCAACCGTTCAAGGCGGTATTGACTGGTCTCATCCTGAAACGGGTTTATATTTAGGCCTTTGGGGATCTGGGATAGATTTCACCGATGCATCTTCCGAATTTGATGTCTATGGCGGAATTTCAGGGACAGTCGATGATCTGACATGGGATCTTGGCGCTATTTACTATCACTATCCTGGTTCCGACGATGATTTGAATTATGATTTTTGGGAATTGGCGGCTGCTGCCGGATATGATTTTGGTATTCTGCAAACCAGCCTGTCCTTAAACTATTCGCCTGATTACTTCGGCAATAGCGGAGATGCTTATTATCTTGCAGCCTATGTAACCGCCCCTCTTCCTTATGATTTGACGTTGAACGGTCATGTCGCCCATCAATGGATCGATGACAATGCCGCGTTCGGAACAGATGATTATACCGACTGGTCTTTGGGTCTGGGATATACATTGGAAGGGTTTGATCTGGCTTTGACTTACCACGATACCGATCTGGATGAGCCTGAGGAATGTGCTGACGGATGCGGAGCACGTTTGGTTTTATCGATTTCCAAGTCTTTCTAAAAAGTTTGCATAATATCTGGGGATTCTGTATAGTCCCCCGATATTCTTTCTGGAAATTTAAATATTTTAAACTGTATTTTAGGAGCTCACGATGCGCGCATTACTTCTTATTCTTGTTGGTTTTATGTTGTCCGTTCCTGCTTATGCTGCAGAAACATCATCCAAACCTTCCTTGGTAAAAGGAAGCAAGTCATATCAGTCCCGTAGTGTTCCAACTGATGGTGTAGATAGCGACAACGTTCAATCTATCGAGCCCGCAGCTGGCGGAGATGTTTCCGATGAACAGGGAAAAATAGCCAGCAAAGTCGGCGCTGCTCAAGATGAAACTGCGCAAGACATCAAAACAAAACCCCAGATGGTTTTACACGGCAAAAAATAGTCGCCGTCATTCTCATAACATTTTTTATTTTTAATAAGGCCGGACTTTTTGTCACGGCTTTATTTTTTACCTAAATTGGCGTCTGTATTTATATTTTCATCCTTTTTACTGCCCATTAAATAGAGTAAAGTCCATCTTAATGAATTTCTCATGATTTTTTTATATTCTTCAAATCTCACCACTTTTCTAACACCCCCTGACAAACGAGGTCTTACGATTATGTTCCTTACCAATGTTAAAAGCTCTATCAAGATCCCTCTTGTCATGGTTATTCTTGCCGTTATCAACGTTTTAGTTGTCAGTACCGTTTCTGTTACAAATGCTGATAAAATGGCCAACCATATGACTGAAGATCAAATTGCAGCGATTGACAGCAATGCTGTTGCCAGACTTGAAGCCTATATGGCGTCGATCCAAGAAGATCTTGTTGTCAATGCCGATAGCGATTACATCCGTCAGGCTCTTAGAAGTTTTCAGAGCGGGTGGAATGATTTGACTGCGACTGATAAAACAGACTATCTGCACAAAAAATATATTGAAGAAAATCCGAATGAGACCGGTAAAAAACATCTTTTGGATAGTGCACCAGATGGTAGCCTTTACAGTATCGTACACAATAAATATCACCCTTGGTTTCGTAAGCTTTTAGAACAGCGCGAGTATTACGACATTTTCATTTTTGATGATCAAGGCAACGTGGTTTACACCGTCTTTAAAGAACTTGATTATGCCACTAATATGTATACCGGGCCTTGGAAAGACACGGATCTTAGCCTTTTGTATCAGGCTGTCAAAGCTAATCCAGAAAAGGATAAAGTTCAGTTTTTTGATTTTAAACCTTACGCCCCTAGCTATGATGTTCCAGCTGCTTTTGTTGGCGCTCCAATTCTTGATAAAGATGGCACCTTTATGGGCGTTCTGGCTTTCCAAATGCCGATCGGGCGTATTAATGCGTTGGGTGTCATTAACAAAAGCATCTCTCAAACCGCACGAATTCGTATGATTGGCTCGGATTTTTTACTGCGCAATGATCCAGATCAGGATGATACTGTAGATCCTATTCTTAAGGAGAAATTTGAGAATCAAAGTGTCAAAGATGCTTTTGCAGGAAAAGAATCTGTTGAATGGATGAGCTATAACGGCAAGAAGATGATTACGTCTGCTACACAAGCGAAAATTTTTGACAAAAATTGGGTGGTTGCTGTTTCGATTGATGAAGATGAGGCCTTGACTGGTGTTCGTCAAATGAAAAAAGACATTACTATATTTTCTGTAATTGCTCTGGCCGTTATTGCTTTAATCTCTATTTTATATGCACGCACCATCACGGGACCAATCATCTCCTTGATGAAAGTTATGGGCTTATTGGCGAACCGTGATTATACAGCCATTATCCCTTTCCTCAAACGTGGTGATGAAATGGGTGATATGGCGCGGACAGTTGGCGTCTTTAAGGAAAATGGTCTGGCTATCCAGAAGCTTGAAATGGAGCAAGAGGAAGCCAAAAAACGGTCTGACATCGAAAAACGTGATGCGATGAATAATCTAGCCAATGATTTTGATACTCGTACTTCCGGAATTATTAAGTCCTTAGCGGCTGCCGCAACGGAAATGCAAGCCACTGCACAGCAAATGACCTCTGTGTCTGCCAATACGACACATGCCAGCCAGATTGTTGCCTCTGCAGCTTCCGAGGCTGACAATAATGTTCAGGTTGTTGCCGCCGCGACCGAAGAACTTTCTGCATCAAGCCGTGAAATTGCGCAGCAAATTTCCAATGTAGCGCATAAGTCCAGCCGAGCATCAGACGAAGCGGAAAAAACTAGCCAACAAGTCGGCGAACTCAATGCGTTGGCGGATTCAATCGGTGACGTTATTTCCTCAATCAAAGAGATTGCCGAGCAAACCAATCTTTTGGCTCTGAACGCGACTATCGAAGCGGCGCGCGCCGGTGAGGCTGGTAAAGGTTTTGCCGTTGTTGCAGACGAGGTCAAAAAACTGGCAACTGAAACAGCCAATAAAACCGTCGAAATTGATGAACGTGTCGGGCGGATACAAGCGGCTATCCGTAGTAGTGTTGAAGCCGTTGGGCGCATTATTAATGATGTTCGGGAAATTGACCATGCAACCTCAGCCGTTGCCGGAGCGGTTGAAGAGCAGAATGCTGCTACGGCTGAAATCGGGCGGAATGTTAATGAGGCTTCCCAAGGTACGCAGCAAGTCGCGCAAAACATTCATGATGTTCAACGTAATGCCGAAGAAACCGGTGAGTCTGCCAATGCCTTGAGCGATGCAGCGTCAGAACTTGCTCATATTGCAGAATCATTGCAGTTGCAGGTTTCCGAATTCCTTCAGGAAATTCGCAGCAAATAAGGTTATTTAAAACCTTTTATAAAAGCCCTCATCCATTCAAGGTGAGGGTTTTTTCATGAAATTATCCTTTGGCTGATTTTAACCTAAATTTTTCCCGTTCTGTCGAGACAAAGACTTGCTTTTTTATGCAGTTCTCACTATAAGCGTCCCATTGCCCTAAAGAATGAAGAGGATTTGAAATGGCTCGCGTTACCGTTGAAGATTGTGTCTTGAAAGTTCCTAACCGCTTTGAGTTGGTTATGGTGTCCGCCCAACGTGCTCGTCGTATTGGGACAGGAGCAACTTTAACGATTGATCGTGACAACGATAAAAACACTGTCGTTTCGTTGCGTGAAATCGCCGAAGACACTGTTCAAGTCGAGGAAATGAAAGAGGATCTAATCCGTTCCCACCAACGTGTTTTTGCCGTCGATGACGATCAAGACGATGTTATGGAAGAAATGGAAGGCGAAGAAGAATGGAATGCTCTGGTTGCCCAAGCCAATGACAGCGGGTTTTCAGCGGATGACTCTTTTGACGACGACGATGATGATGGCGATGCTGGTATTGAAGATATTGCCGGATATGAAGAAAAAGCCGAGTAGTCTTTTTGCCTTAAGCCCATCTCAAAGCCCGCCTTTTGGCGGGTTTTCTTATTTGGAAAGACTATATAATTCAGATTTTTCTAAAAAGAAGTTCCTATACTAAACCTTACACCGTCTTTACCGTTAGTCTGATGATAAGCACCGACACACACTGATGTCGAAGAGGGGATAGGAACATCTTTGATTTCTGGTGTTATACAAGCCCCTACTTCAAGCTCTTTATTTCCTCTCTCCGACCCACCAATCGATGCTGATACCTTGAAATATGGACTCAATGTGTTTGTCGTGCCCGTTTTGTGATCTAGCCTTAGTGCGGCGACCACATCCGGTCTTGAGCCAAAACTTGTAGAGGCTCCTATACCAGCTTGCAAAATTGTGGATGAACCATCTGTGTCTGCATGGGTCGCTGTGATCGCAGCAGAAGCATGCATGGCTGCACCCTTTCCGAGCAATAAAGTTCCTGTTACTTCTGCATCTCCCTTGAACTCTATCTCTTTTCCATTGGATAGGGCAGTTTTTCCTAATGCTTTGGAAATGGTTGCCTGAATTTCGGCTCCGGGTCTAAAATTTTCTCCGATACCAACGGCGGCCTTGACGTTGACATTAAAGAAATCGGGATCAGAACCGGACTTGGGATCGGGCTTGGATTCGTATATGTCGCGACTGGCGATGGCAAATATGCTATGCTTATTTCCTTGGACTGAGTCAACCACGCCGTAAGACCCCCTTTTTATATTTTTCATATACACTTGTATTATGGGGTCATATGGTTAACTTTTTGTTATTTTATTTTCATAATTTATTGCATTCGCGTGACCAATACAGTAGTTTATGATCCATCGTCATAATATCGGGTGGCTCATAGAAGCTTTTAGAAGCTTTGCTGCTCGATCAAGCGGGGGAAGAAATTTAAAGAAAGTGAATGTCATGCGTGCCGAAAAACCTCAATTTCCTACACTCAATGCAGTTTTATTGTCTTTGTCTTTAGCCTTTGTGCCCCCTTCTTATGGGCAACAGGAAGAGGTTGCCCGAGCCCCTTTAAAACCAACATGCGATTTTAGTACACAAAGCGTTTTGGGGGCGGTTGCCGGAACATTACTCAGAGGAATTGGTGGGGGAAAAGATCGTTCCGGTATGGGATCTGTCGCTGGCAATTTTGCACAAGCGAGTATCAGTCCCGGATGTGCTGATCGTTCCAAATTTCCCCACGAACAGCCCAATCAAGAGAAGGTTCAAGCTCCAGCACATGGCGAAGCAAGGGCGATCGAGCCAACAAGGTAATAATTTCCTTGGCCGTCAGCCTGAATCAAATCTTGTGCGCCAAAGGGTTCAAGTTTTTGGCGCAGACGATATACATGGGTTTCCAGTGTATGTGTTTCTGTTCCTTCCATATATCCCCATACGCATTCGAGTAAATTCTGGCGGCTTTCTCTTTGTCCTTTGGCATCATAAAGCGTTCTTAAAAGCAGGCGTTCTTTATCCGTGAGCCTTATTTGACTGTCACTTTCCTTATGAACCAGCATGTTTTTGTCCGCGTACAGCCAGAATTCTCCAAAATCATAAGCTTGGTCATCTTCGATAAATTTATCTCTGCCCGAAAGCAGATAGCGAACACGGTCAGACCATTCTCCCAGATGAATAGGAAGTTCCAATTCCTTGGCAAAAATTGTTTGATTGATTTCCAAATCCGGTGGGACGGTTAAGTCTAGTTGAACGTCAGGCAAGTGAAGCAATTGTTCTTTCAACAAAGCCGCCAGTCTGGAATCATCGATATTGATATGAATATTCTTTTTAGTCATGGCCGGATTTTATCCTGTTTCCATCGCTGATGGTACAGGTTTTGCATTATCTCTTCAGAAAAGAGGATTTTAAATGATTTATCCTGTCCAAACATTGGATCATTCTGTGGATACTTCCCAGACCAACTCCGCTAAAAGTGGCGGTCAGGCTTCTTTTCGCCTGCAATCCGGACAAAATGAACGCACTAATGGCAGCATGCCAGTCTGGGAAAAATCACCCCAATTTTCCCTGCCAAACGGGGCAGAAAATGCCTCTTATGCTGATTTATCCCTTGGCCTTCAGTCCGAACAAGCAGCAAATTCAACAAATTCCAAGGATTCAAGCTTTGGTTTTCTTGATTTTCTCGACATTATCAACCCCTTACAGCATATCCCGATCATTGGTACAATATACCGCCATATCACTGGTGACGAAATCGGCGCGGTCGCGCAAGTGGCTGGCGGGGCTCTTTTCGGTGGGCCAATCGGCGCAGCGGCAGGGGTTGCGAGTGCCGTGGTTTCCCATGAAACAGGGAAGGATCTTGGCGATACGCTGGCAGGGTTATTATCCCCATCCCATGATCTGGATACTCTTGACGGAACAACGATTGCTTTTGCCGATCTGACCCGCACGCGTTCAGCCTATAATAGTTAAAAATTCGCTTGATTTAAGGCTTATAGGCCAAAAGCACTTTAAAACCACAGCTCACCCCCAGCGTTTCAATCCGAATAAATTTTTGCTGAAGGATTTTTTCATATGGTAAATGTACGTTTGCAACCAAAGTTAAATTTCCTCCGGACTTCAGGCTTTGTGCCGCTTTTGAAATAAAGCTTTGCCCAATACGTACAGACTCCTCCTTACCATCATGAAACGGGGGGTTCATGATTATAAAGTCCAAATTGGTTGGTAACGTATCGGATATAATATCCAACCAGAGGCAATCGGCACGATCCCTATATCTTTCAAGGTTTAAGCGGGCGCAATCAACCGACCGCGCGTCGTATTCCAATACAGCGAGGTGAGATACTGACGGTGCATGCTCAAGGACAAATTTTGTCAGATCACCGCAGCCGCCACCAAAGTCAGCACCCCTACCTGACCAAAGCTTTGACCAAAGTTCTGGATGAACCGTTTCCATTAGAAATTGGCTGCCTTTATCCAGACGATCCCATGAAAAAACTCCCGCTTGCGTCCACTGCCCATCTACCCGATGGGTTTTTGCGCCTGTTTCTATGATCTTTTGGCACGCATTGACACCCATAGTCTGAGTATTTGTTGTCCAGACGATGCGGCTTTTATGTTTTGAAAATGACTCAAACGGGCAACCCATTTGGGAAAACATCTTGTCCAATGATTTTCCACCCCGATCATTTTCAAGCGAAACAATCACCAAAGCCCCTGTTTTGGCGGCACGTAGGCCTGAAGCCAGATAATACGCAGTTTCCTGTTTTTGTTTGGTTCCAATAATGAAAACTGCAGAATAGAGTGCGTGGTCGATTCCATCAAGAGAAACTGGCTTTTTGCCCTTAGCGATCAACCAATCATGTTGATCCTTATACGGGGTGTAAAAATGGTCAAATTGTGCCTCCAGATCGCCGCCTATCATTAAAACAGGGGAGTCGAAAGACTCTTGACCCGATGATCGAGAGGCCAGTATAAAATCCAGTGCTTTTTCGGAATCGCTCATGCTCTTGTTAAATCCAAATTTGTGAATCATTTCAAATAGTTTTTTCTTTGATCTTAATGTCGTATTTTTCAATCTAGGACTTGTTGAAGACGACTAATCACCCTAGATTTGCCTGTAAGAAACCGATTTTACAACGACTATACAAGGAATTTCCTCTCATGTCCTTTGATGCAACGCCCACCAAGAGTTCCTCAAAAACGCCTATCTGGATCAAGATTGTTCTTTTCCTTGTCGTGATTGCTCTTCTTGGTGGAACTGGCTTTATGCTGGTCATGAAAATCAAATTTGCTGATTTCGCCATACCTCAAACACCTGCCAATGTCGTTGTCACAAAGACTGTGCCTGTTCTCTTCGAAGAAACGATTGATGCCATCGGGACTGCACAGTCCAATGAATCTGCAGATATTACATCCACAGTTACCGAAACAATCAAATCGATCAATGTGACCGAAGGACAGTTTGTCGAAACCGGAACTGTCATTGTCGAGTTATCTGATGAAGAAGAATTGGCAACACTGAATGAGGCCACGCGGTCTTATATGCGCTATAATGCATTGACCAAGAAGAATCTTGGGTCTGCTGCAGATCGTGATGTGGCTTTGGCAAAAATGGAAGTGGCCAAAGCCCAGTTGAATGAACGCCGGATTACTGCACCGTTTAATGGTGTTATAGGAATTCGTGAGGTGAGTATCGGTGATTTGGTTACCCCGGGAACTATTATCACAACCATTGATGATGTTGACCCGATCAAACTCGATTTCTCTGTTCCTGAATCCTATATTTCATCGTTATCCAATGGAATGAAAATCAAAGCTAGAACCGAAGCTTATCCCGATAAAGTATTTGAGGGAGAAATTTATACCATTGATTCTCGTGTTGATCCTGACACGCGATCTATTCGTGTGCGAGCGACTGTTGCCAATCCAAATGGTGAATTACGCCCCGGATTGTTGATGAAAGTTTTGATTATACGCCGCGCCTTTGAAGCTTTGGCTGTTCCTGAAGAGGCCATTCAATCTGCCGGAGACCGCATGAGTGTTTATGTTGTCGATGCCGAAGGACAAGTTTCAAGCAAAGCCGTTGTCACCGGATTGCGGGAACCCGGATATGTCGAAATCATCTCTGGTCTTACTCAAGGGGATTCCGTCATTATTGAAGGTCAGATGAAAACTGGTGACGGGGCTTCGGTTAAAATTGTCGAAGAACGTACCATTGAGCAAGCCCAATCGGCTGCGCTGGATTATTCCATCAAACGCAAAAAAGATGCGATAACTGACCAAACCGATGCGAAAGAAACGGCTGAATAATGATCCTATCCGATATTTCGATTAAGCGACCTATTTTTGCTGCTGTTATCAATTTGCTGGTTATCATCATCGGGATTGTATCCTTTACCCGATTGGAGTTGCGCGAATATCCCGATATTGACGCACCCATTGTTTCAGTTGAAACGGCTTATACAGGAGCCAGTGCCGAAATTATCGAGACTCGTGTGACAAAAATTCTCGAAGATAGTATCGCCGGTATTTCGGGTGTTAAATCAATTGATTCAAAATCTTCAGACGGGTTTTCAAGTATCTCGGTTGAATTCAAATTGGAAAAAGATATTGAAGAGGCCGCCAATGATGTGCGTGACCGCGTGCAACGTGTTCAAAGCCAATTACCAGATGAAGTGGAAGCCCCGCAAATTTCAAAAGTTGATGCGAATACGCGTGCTTTATTCTGGATTGCCTTTAGAAGCGAAGTGCGAGATGGTCCTGCTCTGACCGATTACGCAAGCCGGTATGTGAAAGACCGATTGTCTGTCGTTGATGGTGTATCGCGTGTTCAAATTGGTGGTGAGCGGCGTTATGCCATGCGCGTGTGGTTGGATCGTCAAGCTTTGGCGGCACGTCACCTGACCGTGACTGATATTCAAAAAGCTCTTCTTCAGGAAAATCTTGAATTGCCTGCAGGACGCATTGAATCTCTGGATCGTGAGTTTTCTGTTCGGGTTGACCGTGTTTATAACACGGTTAAAGATTTCGGCAATCTGGTGGTTACCCGTGGGAATGACGGGTATCTTGTTCGTCTCAAGGATGTTGCTGCTCTTGAGCGTGGTGCAGAAAATGAGCGCACTGAGCTTCACTATAACGGTATTTCTTCTATCGGCCTCGGCATTGTCAAACAATCCAACGCCAATACGCTGGATGTGATACGCGGCGTTAAGGAAGAAATGGAAAAAATCAAAACGACTTTGCCCAGAGATATTATCATGGAAACCGCTTTTGATTCCGGTATCTTTATTGAAGGCGCCGTTCACGAAGTTTATTTCACAATCCTAATTACGCTGGCTCTGGTTATTTTTGTGATCTGGTTATTCCTCGGGGATATTCGCGCCACAATCATTCCGGCTGTGGCCATTCCTGTTTCGTTGATCGGATCTTTTTCGGTTCTTTTGTTGATGGGATTTTCGATTAACCTTCTGACGCTTTTGGCTCTTGTTCTCGCCATTGGTCTGGTGGTTGATGATGCGATTGTTGTTTTGGAGAATGTTTACAAACGTATCGAAAAAGGAGCTCCTGCGCTTGCCTCTGCGCAAATCGGGACGTCGCAAGTTGCTTTTGCTGTTATTGCCACGACACTGGTTTTGGTTGCTGTTTTCTTGCCTGTCTCTTTGATGCCTGGAAATTCGGGGCGTTTATTTACCGAATTTGCATGGGCGATTATCGGAGCAATTCTGTTTTCTTCCTTTGTTGCGTTGTCTCTTTCTCCGATGCTGTGCTCGAAAATTCTTAAAAAACCAAAACTTGATGAACATGGTCAGCACAAAACAAATTTTGTGACGGCATGGATGAATCGTTCACTTGAGCGTTTAAACGTCAAATACATGAAAGCTCTTGATTTCTTGTTTGGCAAGCCTCTTATCATTATCGGGTTTATGTTTGTGATGATTGGTTTTGGTATTTTCTTTGTCAAATTCATCTCTTCGGAATATGCCCCGAAAGAAGACCGTGGATATTTTCTGTCCTTTATCAAAGCCCCTGAAGGATCCTCTTTGGAGTACACCAAACGGCAGGTCAAAAGTGTTGAGCAAAGCCTGAAAAATCTTTTACCTCCCAGTGCGTTAAATAACCAGAAAGGCACAAATGAAGCGCATGGCGTTGTAACAATTATTCCTGGAAGCTTTTCTTCTACTGGTGCTGTAAACTCTGCTTTTTCTTTTATCCTGCTGAAAGAATGGGGAGAGCGGGAGCGCTCGGTCAGCCAGATTGTCTGGGGTGATTTTATGAAGGGTACACCCGGATTGTTTCAAGAGTTTATGAGTATTCCAGGCGTGATGGCATTTCCGATTGAGCCCGGGTCATTGGGGCAAGGCGGATTTTCAACCCCTGTTCAATTTGTTATCCTTGGAACTGATTACAGCGAACTTGCCACGTGGCGCGATCTGGTTATGGCTGAGGCCAAAAAGAACGAGAAATTGCGCAATATCGACTGGGACTATAAAGAAACAAAACCACAATTACGAGTTGTTATCGACCGTGACCGTGCTGCGGATCTTGGTGTGAGTGTTCATGATATTGGATCAACCCTGCAAATTTTTATGGGGTCTTTACAGGTTACGAACTATATCGAAGATGGCGAGCAATATGATGTGATCCTACAAGGTGAAGATCAAGACCGCGTGAAACCGATGGATATGAACAATATTTATGTCCGGTCATCCCGCACCGATGATCTTATTCCTTTATCCAATCTGATTTCCTTTAAAGAAACTGCGAATTCCGGCGAACTGAACCGTTATAACCGAATGCGAGCCATTACAATTTCTGCAAACCTTGCGCCGGGATATACTCTCGGGGAAGCGTTAAGTTTTCTTGAAACAACCGCCAAACAGGTTTTACCAGCGGATGCGCGGTTTGATTACAAAGGTGAGTCGCGCGAGTTTAAAGAAAGTGGCTTTGCCATTTATGTTGTATTCTGTTTTGCCTTGATTGCGGTTTACCTGTTTCTTGCTGCCCAATTCGAGAACTGGATTCACCCATTGGTCATTATGATGGCCGTTCCTTTGGCGATTGTCGGGGCATTGTGGGGATTATTCCTGTCTGGTGCGACGTTGAATATCTATACCCAAATCGGATTGATTATGCTGGTTGGGCTTGCTGCTAAAAACGGAATTTTGATTGTCGAATTTGCCAACCAATTGCGAGATGAAGGGTATGAATTTTACGATGCCTTAAAAACTGCTTCGTCTACCCGTTTGCGACCGATTTTAATGACATCGGTTTCTGGGGCGGCTGGATCATTACCCTTGATCTTTGCCAGTGGTGCGGGTGCAGAAAGCCGTTTTCCTATCGGGATTGTTATTGTGAGCGGAGTTATCTTTTCAACCCTGTTTACCTTGCTGGTTATTCCTGCTTTTTATTCCATGATGGCCAAGAACACCAAATCTCCAGAATATAACGGTCGGAAACTTGAGGCCGAATTAAAGGCACTTGAACAGTCGGAATAATTGCATCATAAACATCGCATGGCTCATTTTTCTTCCGCTAAAAGCAATCTGACCGAAGGGTCTATCCGGTCTCATCTCATTCGCCTGACATGGCCAATGATTTGGGGAATATTGGCGATCATTAGTTTCCAATTGATTGATACATATTATATTTCTTTGCTTGGAACAGAAAAGCTGGCAGCCATCAGCTATACTTTTCCTGTGACCTACGGCATATTTTCGATCTTTATCGGTATGGGCGTTGCCATGTCCTCGGTCGTGTCACGATTGATCGGCGAAGGAAAAACGGACACGGTCAAACGTATTACCTCACATGGTATGTTTATTGTTCTTTTGATGAGTATTCTGGCAGCGTTAATTGGTATTCCGTCCCTTCATTCTTTATTTTCGGCTATGGGGGCTGATACTGACACAGTCGCTGCAATTCGCACCTATATGATCCCTTATTTCTTAGGAACATTTTTTATCAGCATGCCTGTTGTTGGAAATGCTGCGCTGCGCGCCTCGGGTGATGCCATTGTTCCCGCCATCATTATGACGATTGCCGCTGTTGCCAATGTCATTCTTGACCCGTTGTTGATTTTTGGTCTTTATGGTTTTCCACGTCTTGAACTGTTCGGTGCTGCGATTGCCACCGTTATTTCGAATTTTTTTGCCATGATTGCTGGTCTTATTATGATGCACAGGCGCGGATTGTTTGATTTATCACATATTTATAATTTCCATGGTTTTCGTGATTCAGCCAAGCGTCTTTTATCAATTGGACTTCCTGTTGGCCTGACCAGCATGTTGCCTGCCTTTGTCAATTCAACCATCAATGGATTATTATCCAAAGATGGGGATGCCGCCGTTGCGGCGTTCGGAACAGCGTCACGGGTCGAGGCTTTTACACTGGTTATTATGATGGCTCTTTCCATTGGTATGGCTCCGATTATCGGGCAGAACTGGGGCGCAGGCCGATTTGACCGTGTGCGCGAGACTGTGCGTGAGGCTCTGATTTTTTCCGTGGTCTGGTCATGTTTTGTTGCTGTTGTTCTCGCTAGTTTGGCACATTCTATTGCCGATATTTTTTCGGATGATATTGATTTAAAAAATTATCTGGTGCTGTTTTTTCTTATTGTGCCCTTATCTTATCCTTTGGGAAATCTAACCCATGGATGGGGGTCTGTGTTCAATGCAACGGGGCGGCCAAAAATTTCCGCGAGCCTGCTCTTTCTTAAAATGATTGTTTTGCTCGTTCCCGCTTGCTTTATAGGACATCACATTGCAGGAGTAACGGGCGTATTTGTTGCGATTGCTGCCGTGAATGCCGTATCCGGTGCAGGATTTCATTTTTGGGCATGGAAAAAGACCAAACCCGTCTAACTTGGATTTGGTCTTTTTAAAAATCATCTAGAACGCTAACATCTTTTAGCAAAGACCGCGCAATTGTTGTTCAATCACAACCAAGGTTGCAAAATCAGTCGTTCCGGATTTTTCCATCTGACTGATTGTTTCGAGCACGCGATGTGCGCCCGTACAATGTTTATCAATCCAGTTTTTCGCAATATCTGCATCAATGGATTTCTTACCACAGTCACGGATGACCCTTGCCGTCATATCCGATTGAACAATATTGAGAGAATCAACAATACCGCTGGCGGCTAAAGCCAGATCAGGATTATCGCCTTCCATATTTTTTGCCTTAATACGTAGACGCTCGAAGTGAAATTTTGAGCCGATAGCAAAATAGACTTGTGCCGTTTTGTTAATATCCACTTTTTCGGCCTCACCAATTTTGACCAGATCAAATGCGGCACCAATCAAAGGAAGAAGTGAAATTTGTTCTGCCAGATCTTTGGGAACGCCATTGGAGATCCATTCTTTGGTACGCATATCCAAATTTGCCTTAATATCATCAGGAACGACTTGCAATATATTCTTTTTGAGTTCCGCCACAGCTTTGGCAAAAATATCACCATCTTTGGCACGATCTGCCTGCCGTCCCATACGGGTTAGAATCCAGTATGTTTCCCGTTCGGACAGTTTTACCGTTTTTATCATGGCTTTCAACTGGATTGACGCTGGTATTTTATTATCCAAAGCCTCGATGCTATCCCATATTTTTCGAAGACCAAACGCATCCCTGACAATCAAGTAAGCGTTTGTGACGTTCGAAATATCTGCACCAGTGCGCTCGACAACCTTGCGGACAAAAGTAGGCCCCAAACGGTTAATCACAGCATTGGATACAGCCATCGCGATAATTTCACGGCGCAGTTGGTGAGATAAAATTTCTTTACCGTATTTTTTCTTTAACCGGTCGGGAAAATAATTTTCAACCCAATCCAGCATCGCCGGATCGTCCGGTAAGGATGATGATAACAAGGCGTTGGTATATGCCAGCTTCCCGTAGGATACCAACAATGATAATTCGGGACGCGTCAGGCCTTTGCGAATACGCAGGCGATCTTCAATTTCTTCATCATTCGGCAAAAATTCGACTTTGCGGTTTAATGCGCCTGTCCGTTCCATCGAACGTATAAAATCAGCATGTTCAGGCAAAAGATCAGCGGCTTGCATTTCAAGCAACGATAAAGCTTGTGTCTGGAAATAATTATCTTGCAACACCAGCGCTGCAATATCATCTGTCATTTCTGTCAGAAGTTTATTGCGCGTTGCTTGATTCAGTTTATGTTTTGGATCGCGAACGACTTCCGACAACAGAATTTTAATGTTGACCTCATGGTCGGAGGTATCAACCCCTGCTGAATTGTCAATAAAGTCTGTATTCAAGTGCCCCCCTTTTTGAGCGTATTCAATCCGGCCACGTTGCGTCACAGCCAGATTTGCACCTTCACCGATGACTTTGGCACGAATTTCCGATGCATCAACACGCAGAGAATCATTGCTGCGATCTCCTGCCTCTATATTGGTTTCAAGCGTTGATTTAATATAGGTTCCGATGCCACCAAAGAATAACAAATCGGTTCGAGATTTCATTATGGCCTTAATTAATTCGGATGGTGATATCGTCTCCGTATCAAGATCAAATCTTTTTTGGATTTCAGGTGTGAGTTTCAGATATTTTTCTGAGCGCAAGTAAATCTGCCCACCTTTAGACAGTTTAGAAACATCGTAGTCGCCCCATCCTTTTGCAGCTTTAAATAATCTGGCGCGTTCTTTATACGATATGGCCGAATCAGGATCCGGGTCACAGAAAATATGCATGTGGTTAAACGCGCCAATCAGACGAATTTTTTTGGATTGGAGCAATCCATTTCCAAACACATCTCCGCCCATATCTCCGATACCAACCACGTCGAATTCACGAGTTTGAGTATCATGGTTCAATTCACGGAAATGGCGCTTGACAGATTCCCACGCTCCGCGTGCTGTGATACCCATTTTCTTGTGATCGTACCCTACTGACCCACCCGAAGCAAACGCATCATCAAGCCAAAACCCATAATCTTGCGAAATAGAATTGGCGATATCAGAAAACGTTGCCGTTCCTTTATCAGCAGCAACAACCAGATATGGGTCATCTTCATCATGCCGGACAACAGAGTGTGGCGGGATAATTTTTTGTCCCATACGGTTATCTGTAATGTCTAATAATCCACGGATAAAAGTTTGGTAACATGCTATACCTTCAGCTTGATAGGCGGTACGCCCTCCGGTTTTTGGAGGAACTTTTACGACAAACCCACCTTTTGCACCCATAGGAACAATCACAGAATTTTTGACTTGTTGCGCTTTCATCAACCCTAAAACTTCCACACGGAAATCTTCGTGACGATCTGACCAACGCAAACCACCCCGTGCAATCTTTCCTCCGCGCAGATGAACGCCTTCAACACGCGGGGAGTAAACAAATATTTCACGATACGGATAAGGTTCGGGAAGGTTAGGAATTTTCTTACTGTTCATTTTGATAGAAACCCAACTTTTTGGATTTCCTTCAACATCCATCTGGAAGAAATTTGTACGCAAGGATGCTTTCATGGTGGATAAAACAGCGCGCAAGACACGATCTTGATCCAACGAGCTTACGCTTTGCAATTCTTGTTCTATTTTTGTCTCGATTTCATCGCACAAATTGGAAATTTTTTGTGCCGGACGATCGGGAGAAAATTTGGTATAGAAATATTCGATCATCAATCTTGAAATAGCCGGATAATCTGTTGCTGCCTGCTCCATATAAGGCAGGGAGAACGGGATTTTTGTCTGGCGCATATAGCGAACATACGAACGAATAATGACAATATCCCGCCAATTCATACCCGCGAGCAACACTAAGCGATTCAAACTATCATTTTCAATTATTCCTGCCCAAATTCCCTTGAAGCATTCTTCAAAATTTTTACGGACTGTTTGAATAGAATTTTTTGTGATACTATCTTCAACAATACCAACAATTTCCGCATCAAAATCCTGAATCCAGATCGGATGTTTTGCGTCTTTTGGCCAGACCTCATGTGGATATTCTGCTTCGACTTTTAACCCCATATTCTCCAATATTGGGAGAACATCAGATAATGGTACGGCTCGATTCGGGCTATATATTTTTAGAGAAACCTGATTATTCCCTGATCCGTGAGGCCGATACAAATCAACATCAAGTTTATCATTTTTAAGGACTATCTCGACTTTTTCAATATCATGAGCCGCTTGTCTGGTTTGATAGGCTTCTTGATATGAAACCGGAAAAGCGTCTGCATACCGATAAGCGGTGTCTGCAGCCTCATCTTCATTCTCCAGCATTTCGACCAATGTATCGTTTAGGCGTTCACCCCAATTTTGGCCTTCTTGCTGCAATCTTGATTCAATTTTTTCAATATCGTATTTGGCTTGTTTGTCGTCCGTATAAGCCAAAGTGAAACTGGCACGCACCAAGGGCGAGTCATCGACTGTAGACTGGAAACCAACAAACTGAGCGCACATTTCTTCTTCAAGAATCATGCTAAAACGAATTCTCAAACGTGTGTCATAGCGGTCACGCGGGATATATATGAGACAAGACACTGTTCTGCCGAATATATCAGGCCGTACAAACAACGCAATTCTGGGGCGTTCCTGCAGTTTGAGAATATCCATACATGTCCGGTATAGTTTATCATCTGTGATCTGGAATAATTCGTCGCGCGGATATTTTTCAAGAATATGACGTAAAGCACGGCCGTTATGTTCGCCTGATTCAAATCCGGCACGCGCCATCATTTGTTCGACCTTGTACCAAAGATATGGAACTGTCGAAATACCGCGTGAGTAAGTTACAGAGGTGAACAATCCGATAAAATGGGTTTCTCCTGTTAGAGATCCCTTTTTGTCAAAGTGGCGAACAACGACCGAATCAACCGGCACGCGTCTATGTACATCGGATTTTCTCATCAGTTTTGTGATAAAAACTTGTGGAAAATTCTTGCGGGCTTCAAGATTTTTTACAAAGCGGACTTGGTCGACGGAATCCAAAAATTCAGAGTGGCGTTCTTCGCTATATAAGCCAAGCCCACTTCCTTTTAACGAAACGAGAGACTCTTTATTTCCGCTTTTCTTGACCAAAAATTCGCGTGCCCCAAGCAATGTAAAATTGTCATCATGTATATATTGCAAAAATTCCTTATACTCGTTGAACTGACGTTCGTCCTGCTTTGGCAGCTTTGCAATCAGATTTTTTTGCGCATTCAATAGCTGTTTGGTTTTTTTCCAATCGCGCGTGGCCATGCCCGTGTCTGTTATCACGTCAAACAAGTCTTTACGAACCGCTGCCATTTGAACTTCGGTCAAACGCCTGTTCAACTGAATGAACATGTGCATCTGGCCAGAAATTTGTTCCGCTTGAGCCGTGGCTTTATCAAGGTATTCTGTTTTTCCCTTACTGGACTTCTTGTAAATACGCGGATGCCAAATTTGCTCAATCAGATAAGATTTTTCTGCGATATAGGCTGTGACAGAATCAATAAAGAAAACCATATCTTCTGCAACAATATTGATAACTGTATGAACTCCAAACCAGCCTTGTGCGGATTTGGTTGGATTGCACACATCAATGACTGTCTGGCCGGGTTTTCTTTTGTCAGACATTTTCTCCTGATAGGCCACTACGGAATTGAGAAGCTCTTCGTTAATGATATCCTTATCAACATGACGGAGTGGCGTCATATAGGCTTGAGCAAAAGCGTTTTTCTTTACTTCCACTTTCTTTTTTTCTGCGGATTTTTCTTGAATCGTTACGGAAGATTTCTTTGTAGACTGGATTTTCTTCTTGGCTATGGCCGACACAACAATTCTCCTTTGATGGTGCTGCAAATATGCTAAGCTTTTGCCTAACATTCAGGGAGCAAACATGATATTTGACATGAGGTCAAGAGGGAGTGCTCTGCACAAAATGCATTGTAGAAATCTGAAAAAGCTAGAAGGTGTTTTCTATGGAGACTTCTATCGCTTCACGACCCTTTTCCGCCGCCTTAAACGTCACCCGAACGCGTTGGCCAGGCTCAATCTGGTGGATACCGCACCGATCCAAACAAGATTTGTGAACAAAAATATCCTTCATTCCATCATCAGGCAAAATAAAGCCATAGCCTTTTTCTTCGCTATACAGCTTTACCATTCCTTTGGTTGAAAATAGTCCGTGATTCTCTTCGTCTTCCGTAATAAGGTTTTGTTCACATTTTCCCCGAGACAGAATTTTGGTGATTTCGACAACATACGCACCCTTTTCTTTGTACTCAACGCGGCACAGAAGTTCAGCGCCTTCGCCCAAACCAAAAATACCAAGTTTTTGCAACTGAGTGATGTGTAAAAAAGCATCAACCGGATTATCCTCGGGAATCACAAACCCAAAGCCTTTCGTCGCATTAAACCATTTTAGCTTAGCCTTAACCTCTGGCAGCTCTTCTTGTAATGAAACTTCACTTAAAGTGGGCATTCGATAACAATCTTTTTCTTTTCTTATTCTATATAGGATAGGTAAATTTCCGAGCAAGTATAATATAAACTAAAGTATAGCGTCCAGCTTGTTTTACTATACCCCTAATATTTTTTTGCAAATTTGCTGCGGCAGCGTGTCATGACTTTGCCAGCGAATGATGTTAGAATGCAAGTATATGTTATTGTAACATGCAACAATTTTGACTTCGGAAAGGTTCGAGTGTGCTTCAAACCAAGCATTTTTGGAATAATTCATATCCTGCTAATATTCAATGGGACATACAAGAATATGCTGCACTGCAGACCTGTCCTATTTATCATTATCTGGACATTAGCTGCAAAAATTTTCCGAACCGCCCTGCCTTCCAGTTTATGGGTAAAAGTTGGACTTGGGAAGAAATTGGCAACCTTGTTGATCGTATGGCCAAAGGGCTTCACGATCATGGCGTTGAAAAAGGGGTTAAGGTCGGGCTGTGTTTACCCAACTGTCCGTATTTCCTGATTGCCTATTATGCTATTGCCAAAACCGGTGCAACGATTGTCAATTATAATCCTCTTTATGCAGAAGATGAGTTGGCAAAACAAATCGAAGATAGCCAGACTGATTATATTGTGACTGTTGATTTATCTCTGATTTATAATAAGCTTGAGAAAATGCTTCATAGTACGCGACTAAACCAGATTATTGTCTGCCCTTTTTCTGCGAGTCTTCCTTTTCCTAAAAACTTCTTGTTCTCCTTTTTTAAAAAATCCGAGCAAGCCAAAATTCCCAATGATGACCGACACGTTTTCTTTAAACAATTGGTTGGCAATGATGGGCGGTTTCAACCTCCCGCCATTAATGTTGACGAGGACATTGCCCTTTTACAATATACAGGAGGAACAACTGGCGTCCCAAAAGGAGCAATGCTGACTCATGCCAATCTGACCGCTAATGTCGAACAATGCGCCCGTTGGTTTCATGATGTTCATCCGGGGCAAGAGCGAATGTTGGCCGTTATTCCTTTCTTTCATGTTTTTGCTATGACCACAATTTTGAATTTGAGTGTGCGCTATGGCTTCGAAATTATTGCGTCACCGCGCTTTAACCTTAATGAGACGCTGGAGTTGATCCAAAAGACACGCCCCCATTTCTTTCCTGCTGTTCCGGCTATTTACAATGCCATCAATGCCCATGCCAATATCAAAAAATATGATTTGACATCTTTGCGGTATTGTATATCAGGCGGTGCTCCGTTGCCTGTTGAAGTGAAGCGGAGTTTTGAATCCGAAACAGGTTGCGTTCTTGTAGAAGGCTATGGTTTGACAGAGACCTCTCCTGTTGCTTGCGCCAACCCGATTGAAGGCGCCAACAAATCAGGTTCAATCGGATTGCCGTTACCCGGAACTGTTATTGAACTTCATGACCCCGAGACAGGCGATCTTGTTTCGCAGGTACATACGCGCGGTGAAATCTGGATTAAAGGGCCGCAAGTGATGAAGGGGTACTGGAATCGTCCAGACGAGACCGCCAAAGTCATGGCAAACGGGTTTTTAAAAACAGGAGATGTCGCAGAATATGACGAAGACGGATATTTGTTTATTGTGGATCGGATTAAAGATCTGATTCTTGTGAACGGATATAATGTTTATCCCCGCATGATCGAAGAAGCCATATACAAGCACCCGTCAATCGAAGAATGTGTGGTGGCGGGCGTTACAGATCCAGCACGGGGCGAAGTTCCCAAAGCGTGGATCAAACTTAAAGCTGGACGTAGCCTCACGGAAGAAGATTTAAGGTTATTCCTTGAAGATAAGATTTCACGGATCGAAATGCCGCGTCATATCGAATTCCGAGATCAGCCTTTACCCAAAACCATGATTGGAAAATTGTCGAAAAAAGACCTTTTGGCCGAAGAAATTTCAAAAATGTCTTTATAAAATTTTAGCCGCGTAAAGATGCTCCGGTTTTTTGCTCGACCACGGCTATGATTTTTTGTGAAATTCCGTCAATTTCTGCCTCGGTCAGTGTATGATCTCGTGGTTGAAGCGTCACAGAAATCGCCACGGATTTCTTGCCCGTATCAATTCCTTTGCCTGTGTAAATATCAAAAATTTCGACCTTGGTAACCAGAGTACGATCCACGGAGGTAATTGCCCGAACAAAGCTGTCGGCTTCCACACCGCTATCGGCCAAGAACGCAAAGTCGCGTGATATAGGCTGGAATTGAGGAAGATCAACCAGAGACAACGCGGTTCCTTTTTTCTTTTGTTCCGGAAGGTTTTCAAGAAACAATTCAAAGCCGACCACGGCGTCCGACATTTTCATGTCACCCAACAAAGCGGGGTGAAGTTCACCAAAATAAGCCACAACATTTGTACCAAGACGCAATGACCCTGACCGACCCGGATGGTAATAATGCGGGGCATCGCGGCTGACTTGAAGATTGCCTGAAGGCCCTCCGCAGGCTTCGATCGTACGCAACACATCAGCTTTGGCATCATAAACATCGACGCTGCGTGACGTTTCTGCGCTGCTCCAATGTTTCGGGTTTAATTCACCTGTTCTAATCCCACAGGCCACAATCGGTTGTTCTTGTATATCCGCGCCAAAAAATACTGGCCCGACTTCAAACAAAGCAGCATTTGCATGCCCACGATCCGCATTGCGGCAGGCTGCTTCAATCAAGTTTGGCAAGATGCTTGGGCGCATTTGAGACAGTTCCGAGCTGATCGGATTGAGCAATTTTAGCCTTGCTGCTTGTTGGCGATCATTGGCACCGAATTTATGCGCTAGATCTTCTGCCATAAATGACCATGTCACACATTCCTGAAGACCAGCCGTTGCCAGATAGGCTCGTGCTTTACGGGCTTTTTCTCCACGCGATGTTTCGGCGGACTTTGCGACCGCGCCCTCTTTGGTCACGGAGATAACAGGAATTGCGTCATAGCCACGAATACGAGCGATTTCTTCGATTAAATCGACATCCCCGAAAATATCAGGCCGCCATGGTGGTGTGGTGACTGTCCATTCAGCGGAAACGGTAAATCCCAAAGATTCCAGAATTCTTTTTTGTTCGTTTTCCTCTACATCATCGCCCATCAATTTTTTATATTTTAACGGGTTATAAGCGTAGGTTTTTGTGCAGGCGGGAATGTCTCCGGCTTTAATCACCGTTCCGGCTTCGCCGCCACATAAATCCAAAATCATTTGTGTTGCCAGTTCGATCGCGTCAACAGTAAAGGCTGGATCAATGCCACGTTCAAAGCGATAGCGAGCATCAGAGGTGATTTGCAAATCGCGTCCGGTGCGGGCGATTTTTATCGGGTCGAAATACGCGCATTCCAGATAAACATTGGTGGTGTTTTCTTCACATCCCGTTGCTGTGCCGCCGACAATCCCACCAAGACCTAGAACACCACTGTCATCACACACGACGATCATCCCATCTTCCAGCGTATAGGATTTATCATTGAGAGCATCGAGTGTTTCTCCTTTTTTACTCAACCGGATCTGAATATCTCCGCTGAATTTATCGGCATCAAAAACGTGCAGCGGGCGCGACAGGCCAATACAAAAATAATTGGTTATATCGACAAGAGTCGAGATCGGGCGCAGGCCAATGGCTTTTAATTTTTGTTGAAGCCATTCTGGTGATTGACCGTTTTTTATACCCTTAATCAAACGTCCCATAAAAAGCGGGCAAGCCTCTTTATTGGCGTCATCAAAGTGCAAAGTGACGTTTGGTTTCGAAGTGAACTTCCCTTCAATTTTTTGCGTTGGAAGTGGTTTTAATGTTCCAAGGCCAACGGCTGCCAAATCCCTCGCAATCCCGCGTATGCCTGCACAATCAGGGCGATTGGGCGTGACATTGATTTCAATGACGGGATCATTGAGACCATAAATCTCAGCAAGAGGCGTTCCGATTGCTATATCCTCAGGCAGATCGATAATACCATTATGATCTTCACCCAAACACATTTCACGTTCGGACACCATCATGCCGTTTGACTCTTGTCCGCGAATTTTGCTTTTCTTCAAAGTCACATCAAGACCCGGAATATATGTTCCAGACGGAGCAAAGACCGCCTTCATACCTTTGCGGGCATTGGGCGCACCGCAGACAACCTGAACAACACCATCTTCGGTTCTAACCTGACAGACTTTGAGGCGATCGGCATCAGGATGTGGATCGGCTTCCAGAACTTCGGCCACTTTAAACGGCGCAAAAAGAGTAGCGCGATCTTCAACTTCTTCGACCTCCAAACCAACTTCGGTCAATTTGGTTACGATTTCATTCAATGTTGCCGTGGTTTCCAGATACTCTTTCAACCAGTCTATCGTGAATTTCATTTCATCGGTCCTTTTAAATTCTATTTCGTCGCGCGGTTAGGGCGGTTGAGCGGATCAAAACCATAATGGCTGAGCCATCTGGTGTCACTTTCAAAGAAGGTTCGCAAATCGGGGATGCCGTATTTGAGCATAGCAATCCGCTCAATCCCCATCCCAAAGGCAAAACCTTGATATTCTTCAGGATCAAGGCCGCAATTCCGGATGACATTCGGGTGCACCATGCCACAACCCAAAATTTCGAGCCATGAATCCCCCGATCCGATTTTAAGCCCGCCATCTTTGCGCGAACAACCAATATCCATTTCAGCACTGGGTTCTGTGAACGGGAAAAAGCTCGGGCGGAATCTCACCGGAAGGTCATCAATTTCAAAATAGCTGCGGACAAAATCCATTAAACAGCCTTTGAGATGCCCCATATGGGTTGCTTTATCAATAACCAGACCTTCCATTTGATGAAAGACCGGTGTGTGCGTTATATCATAATCAGACCGATAAACACGCCCCATACAGATGATTTTAATCGGCGGTTTTTTTTCCAGCATATAGCGAATCTGAACGGTCGATGTATGCGTACGGAGCAATTTCTTTTGCGCTTCACCTTCTTTGCGTTCGTCATTGGGTAAATAAAATGTATCGTGCATTTCCCGAGCCGGATGCCCCAGCGGAAAGTTTAACGCTGTGAAGTTATGAAAATCATCTTCAAGGTCAGGCCCTTCGGCAACAGAGAATCCCATATCGGCAAAAATCGTGACCAGTTCTTCCATAGTCTGGCTGGTCGGATGAATTGTTCCTTTGCGGTGAGGACGCGTAGACAATGTAACATCCAGCGTTTCTTGCGCCAAACGTGCATCCATTTCCTGTGATTTCAATTGAAAGGCCTGTTTATCAATCAGTCCTGCAATTTCGTCTTTTAACAGGTTTAGTTCTGCACCGGCTGTTTTGCGGTCATCCGGCGACATGGCACCCAAAGTTTTCATCAAATCCGTGATACGCCCTTTTTTACCCAATGCCGTTACACGAACCGTTTCGAGCGTTGCCATATCATTGGCAGCCTCGACCAGTTCAACCAATTCTTTCTTAAGTGCCGATGTATCCATTCTTTTCCTCGTTGAGGGGGATATTCTTGCAAGATTTTTGTGAGAATCGCAAGTCTGCTGTGCTTATTTCTGCGGGAAATAATGGAGGCTGGTGCGGCAAGAGGTTTTGTTCGTATAAATCATATTATGCATAATAATTTCTGCCGAAGCGTGTTGCCCCAATATTTGCGGCTATACACAATGATGAAGGTAGGGTGTTTTCCGGCCGCTTCGTCCTGTTCCCGATCACACATAGATTTCCGTTCGGTAAGAGCAAATGACTGCCTTTCCCCTTCTGTTCTACCTGATGACAAACGCCATGCCAGAAAGGTTTGTCTTCTTGTTTATGGGCATCACATACATTAAACGGTACACGTAAAATCATGCATAATTTTGAAGTATGCCGAGCTTCCAAAGCAGTTTGAAATATTGTTGGGCCATTTAGAAACAACTCTTGACCATCAAAAGATTTTACAAAGTGGGTTGGTCCGTCAAACTCGGCATGAATCTGTGCCTCACGGAAACGAGCACTGACATCGACAACGTGATCCAACTTGGGAATATAGAGGGATGGCACTATTGTTGCGCCCACTGCTCTAAATATTTTTTTAAGACCATATTCGGAATTAGAACGCCTGTTTTTTTCTAAAGGGATGGGCATAAGAGCCCGATGCGAAAACCATAGACTGGCACGAGACACCATTCCACGATGGTCTATTCTTTCCGCTGTGTATAGATAGTCTAAGAATTTTTTGTTGGCGATTACATCCGTATAAATTTCGTTCGCATGAACACGGTCATGCCCCCTGTAATGCTCGGCAACCGCGTCCAAAATAGCAAGGGCATAGACAAATTTGCAGGCGTCCCGCTGACTGAACGTTTCTATAATTTCTGGCACTCGTTTTTGAATCTGTTCCAAAAATAAATCAGGAGGTTCTATCCCGAGTCTGGCCAACGACGACATCACAGATGTTATGTCGTGAGCCGTGGAATGCTCCATCCCTTGGCAAGCTATATCCAGTAAAATTTTCCCAAACTGTTCGGAAGGGCGTGTGTTGAGTGAACGGAATCCATAATAAACTTCTGCGAGGGCGCGGTAGCTTGATTGGCAAAATCCACGCCTTAAATTCTGAGTCAGATCTTGCATATAAGGAGCAAATATCGGGTGACGAAATTTTGATGGGGTGCTCATAAGCTGGTACAGGAGCGTGGGAAGAGAAGCCCCCCTTCTCATCCCAGCCGTGGATGCAGACCCAAACGATCTTACAATGGAATCCATTCCTTACTCAGCCTTTAGATACAAACCGTCCCGAATTTTCTTGTTTTTCCGTTGTATCATAGCTTTTCGTGTTATTTCAAACTTTTAAAATTTCTCTGACTTCAGCCAAATCGTTCACCATATAATCGGGATTTCCCGCCGCCAGGCGTCCGGTTGAAACACACCCCCATGTCACTGAAAAGCATGTCATGCCCAGATGACGCGCGATTTCTGGTTCTTCCAAAGAATCCCCGATAATAAAGGCCTTGGCCGGATCATATTTGTTGTCATCAAGTATTGTTTGCAGCCGTCCCAATTTGGTCATTCTGGTATGTTCAATGTTGCCAAAATCGATATTGCCGCAAATATGGTGGAATTTGTGCAAAACGTGGTGAGCGGCCATCTGGCTTTCCAGCTCTTCTTGAATATAGTTGCTCAGAACCATTGTTGTAAATCCTGCATCCAGCAAGGCATCCAGAAGATCGTGGCTTCCGGATTTTAAGACTGCCGATTTGGCTTCTTCTTTGTATTTATCCAGAAAAACCTGACCATACTGATTGATGTTGGCCAGATAGGTATCGGTATCAATGCCGTTGCGCGTGTAAAGATGGATCACTGGAAAATCCATGGTTTCGCGGTATCGTTCCATTGTAATCGGAGGCCGACCAGCCGCCGCCATGGTGGCATTACATCCCTCAAGATTGGCCTGCGCATCGTCCATCAATGTGCCGTTCCAATCAAAAATAGCGAGATTTAACGCCATTAAATCAGATTCTTCAGTATGGGATTATGCTTGATCGGATCAAATTCGATCATTGTGTATTCGGCAATTCCTTGTGTGCAGAATGGGTCTTTTTGTAACATTTCCCACAGCTCTTGTTTGTCCATACCTTTGGCAAGAAGAACACCCCCTGTGCGTGGAATTTTAGGCCCTGAAGCCAGCAGAACTCCTTGCGCGTAGAGCTCATCCAGATATGTCCTGTGAGGGACAACCACACGCTCGACTTCTTCTATCGGCTTCAGGTAATTGACCAAAACTACAAACATGATGACCTCGTAAATGTTATTTTATTCATAGAATGATTATCGCCCTGATTTTCTAAAAGGCAATCATTCTTTCCCGTCCAATCATTTCAATCTGGGTAAAAAAAATGACCCTGATCGGGTCATCTTGAATTTTTTCTGTCGTTTGGATTAAGCCGCTTTGATTGCTTTTTTGGCTTGATCTACGATTGATTTGAATGCAGCCGCATCATTCACAGCCAATTCGGCAAGAACCTTGCGATCAATTGCAATTCCTGCGACATGAACGCCGTTCATGAAACGGGAATAGGTCATACCATGTTCGCGGGCTGCTGCGTTGATCCGTTGAATCCACAAACCGCGGAAATCACGTTTTTTGTTACGACGGTCGCGGTATGCATAACGCAAAGCTTTCTCAACACGCTGCAAGGCAATCCGGTAGCAATTATGAGAACGGCCGCGGTAACCTTTAGCCAGTTTTAAAACTTTGACGTGACGTGCGTGAGCGCGTGGAGAACCTTTTTTAACTCGGGACATCTTCTTTTTCCTCTCTATTCAACCACGACAGGCGCCGGGTTGTGGTTGGCTTTGCTTTTTCTACGACCATAGGGCAGAAAATTTTCAAGAATAATGCGCCCGTCCATTCCCGACATGACCGACGTACTGCGGGCTTTGCGTTTCATGGATTTGGGTTTATTCATTTGCATGTGACGCATTTTGGCGGGTTTAAATTTCACCTGACCAGAACCTGTCACCTTAAAGCGCTTTTTTGCAGCACTTTTGGTTTTCATCTTCGGCATTTTCTTCTCCTTATGAATATGTTCAAAAAATCCGGATATTACAGTCTCATCGAGGCAGCCGATTGTTAGCCAGACAAGAACCATACCGGGAACCGAAGGGTTATACACAGGTTCCCCCCTTGGAATCAAGAGATTCTTTTATCTTTTGAGCCAAACTCTAGCCCCAAGGCTTGTCAGGCTTGCCTTTTCGGGGGCGAAATGCCCTTTCCAGTAGCTTATTCTTTACGAGTCTCTTGTGAATCGGTGCCATGCTGGATGTTTCAATCTCTGGTATTTCCGTATTACTTTGTCGGGCAATAAAACGCAAACGGTTAAACATTCTAGGATGAGTTGCGAAAAATCCTCCCCTCGGGTTATCAATACATAAAAACATGACATCGCTGGAGATGTGAGGAATGCGAGCGCGGCGGTGAATCCGGATCAAGGCACGCATCAGGGCATCAGGGTTTTTTGTTATCTCAACTGCCATCAGGTCTGCCTGATGCTCCCGTTCAAACATAATAAACAACCGAACCAAGGAGATGGCTGTAAACCCGATCCAGATCGGTAAAAAAATCAAGTTGAGGAAGAACAACTGAACATCTATTGCTATTTTTTCTTTACTCATCCTACTGAAATTTCCGAATTTATCGTGCTTGGTGGTTGCATTCGGCAAGGCGGCAAAGATATTGGTGAATATAATGGATAAGCTTATCCAGCGTGTGTCTTCACCTAATATATGGGCGTATTCATGCGCCAGAACAGCCTCAACCTCATCCCGAGACAAACTCTCCAATAAACCTGTCGTCACATAAATCCGGTCAGTTCCATCTTTCAGTGTGCTGGCAAAGGCATTCCGTGCAAAGGTTTCGATTACAAAAATCTCGGGCATTGATTTTCCCAACTGGATCGCCAAAGTTTCAACCATATTGTACAAATCAGGATTGTCACGCCTTTCAATCTCTTTGGCACGAAAGAGCCCTGCGATAATCTCATCGTGTTGTTTCAGACAGACTACAAACCATATCGCCAAAGCCAAAAGAAGAAAGGGAAAGATCATCCAGAAAACATTGTCAACGCGCGGTGTAAAGTTCGGGTGGGCGACATAAGCCATTTCGCGACGATTAAAAACTACATAGATGAAATAAATTTGCCAATATGCTGCAATGCTGACAATCGGCGGAAATAAAGCCATCAGTACAACAGATTTATTGCGTGCGTTCCATCTAGATGTTGTCAACCCGTTATTGGATAATGCCATGCCCCCAGCCTTTCAATTACATTTTCAAGCTTGGGGTTGCCTTCACTTCTGCAGCACGATCAGCCTCAATTTCAAAGAAAGGTTCTTCAAAATACCCGAATAATTTCGCCAGTATATTTCCAGGGAATTGGTGAATCGCCGTATTATATTCTGCGGTTGCCGCATTAAAAAATCGTCTTGCGGCTGCAATTTTACTTTCCAGTTCAGAAAGCTCATTTTGCAAATAAAGAAAATTCTGGTCTGCTTTCAATTCAGGATAGTTCTCGACCAAGGCAAAAAGTTGTCGCAAAACCTTGCCCAGCTGAGCCTCTGCTTGGAATCTCTGTTCACCAACACCATAGGCATCTTTCACGGCGGTACGCGCTTCAATCACTTCCTTAAATACCTTATGTTCGTGTCCAGCGTAGCCTTTGACAACTTCGACCATATTCGGGATTGTATTATAACGTTGCTCCAACTGGACATCGATGTCGGCAAATGCGTTGCGTCGGCGTTGCCGTAACGCTGTAATCCGGTTGTAAACCACGATTACAATCGCCAAGGCTCCAATTACAAATAAAAACCAACTGCCCACTTCTTATTTCCTATATAAATATTTTATTTTATATATAATAGTATATTGCTATTTTATAATCATGAGTTTAAGATAGCATTAAAGAGGGAATACTCCTTCTTAGCTTAGCTCAGGTGAGTGCCGATTGATGCTTTGATATGGGGGGGAAGTCCTGATCTTCCCATGGCAGATAGATCCATGTGTCTTGTGTTGATTCTACAACAAAGACATCTGTCATTGACTTACCCATCGGCTTGACATGCAAACAGGCATAAGTTGCATCGGGAAGCATGTCCCGAATGATCTTGAAAGTGTTTCCGGTGTCAGAGAGATCGTCTACAACCAAGCAGCCTTTGCCAGTTCCCAGATCGGTGGGGGCATACAGAATCTTGGCCTGTGTTTGAGACTGGTGGTCATAACTTTTAACACTGATCGTTTCGATGATCCGTATATCAAGGTCACGGGCAACAAGGCACGCAGGAACCATGCCGCCGCGTGTTACTGCGATAACACGCGTCCATTCCTTACCGCTTTCGCGGAGTTTGAAGGATAGTGTCTTTGCAAGCACATGGACGTCTTGCCATGAAACGGGTAAATCAATAGGCATGTTGTTTCTTAATATGCATTCGAAATTCCTACAAGAGAGAATTGTACTTTGATAATTTGAACTTCGGGGTATGGAAGATTCAGCAATATCCTGATAATCTGATGGAATGAAATTTATTTGCCTTTCTTTGGCCTTGGCTGGCCTGATCTTTGTTCCGCCCTCCCATTCTCTGGCGGCTAACCCGCCTTCAGCATGGGAAAGTCCAGATGGTCTGGCGGCAGGACGTTTTTATTTCGGTTATACATGGCCTTTCGAAGGACGTGATTTGAATGCAGAGATCGGTGATACTCCTGTTTTGCTCGAACTTTTCTCAGACCCCGGGTGCATGTACTGCCCCCCTGCCGATCAATTCCTGAATGACCTGATAAAAAAAACAAATGTGATTGCCTTATCATGCCACATCAATTCGTTAATGATTGTTCGGGACGATCCTTTGACTTTAACACAGTGTCGCGATCGACAGGTTTTTTATTCTGCGATGCTGCGCGAACCACGCATCACGCCACAGATTTTTGTAAATGGCAGAAATCCGATTAAAGGGTATCTTCACAAAAAGGTGCTGAAAGAAATTCTAAGGAAAGATGTTCCTCCCCCCCAAAAACTGGACATTGTAGCGGCACCCAATAAACTGAAAGGACATGCCCGCCAATACAGTATTCAACTGTCTGCGATGACATTCGGCGCTATCAAAGATTTCAATGATCGTGGCTATGTGACATTGATTGAGTATAAAAAGCCTGTGACCACTACGATTTCCACAGGCCCTAACGAAGGGCTTACATCAGAATATCTTCACGTTGTTTCCCGTATCCTGCCTTTGGCCGACTGGATGGGCGAAGAAGTGGCTTATAAATTCGAATGGCAGCCAGAAAAAGATTCAGCCGGAGCTGTTATTGTCTTCGAGAGAAAAGATACAGGGCTTTTTGCTCTAGGCGAAATCAAGCTTACGCATTAGAGCTTTATCCATGTGACGCTCGTATGTTAGAGGCTACTCGTCAGCCACAGAGCCGTCTTGATTCAATTTTGCACCTTTATGACTAACTTTTAATTCCAGCAATCCTGATAAAAGAAGTTCTTTACGCTTTAATGAATCAAGAAGATCCCGTTCCTGCATCAAGCTCACAGCCATCATTGCAACTTTTTGACGATCTACGTTCTCTGGGGTGTCGTATAAATTAGCGAAAAAAGCAGGGTCTTGATAAAGTTTCTTGGTTAATACTTCCATTTGAGCGTAATAGCTTGGCTGATCCCCGATCAGTTTTTTGGATTCTGCCGATGTTAATCCAAGCTTAGTCAGAACTTTTTGCATATAAGAAGATGAGGCTCCATTTCCTTTTGATTTCATCGCAACCTGATTTGCAAATGTGTTTCCAACCAATTGGCGAACAGCCAGAATTTGATTCAAGTCCTGAAAATCATCCGTTTTTCTCTGCTTTTTGAGGCTTTGACCACTTTCCATTCCGTAGTCGGGATCGCGCAGTGACAAATTCTGGAACAGAGCAATCATCATCTCTTCTTGATCCGTGAGTGTACTGTCACTGTAATTCACATCCAATGTTAAAGGCACGTCAAATACGCGGGTAAAATCTACGTCACGATTGAAAAACAAATCCGGCGTGGATTTTGCAGAATTGCAATACCCCGCAAGCCCGTTACCGCCATCAACTTCTTCACAATATTTTGTTTTAAAGTCGTTCAGATTTCCTATCATGCCGCGTGACGCTTCACCGTATAGTGTGTTCTTTGCCTGAGAATTTCGATCAAAGATAATTTCTCCGAAAACTTTCTTGTTCACATCCAGAAGCGTTTCACTGCTTGCAAGAGAACGCGATAATGTTCCAAATTTACAAATTGTATCACTTGGTTGATAATTATTAAGAGCTCTGGCGTTCAGTTTCCCCAGAAGTGACAATGATGCGTTAGTGCTCCGGCCATCTATGAACGCTCCGATCATCATGGCTTGGTCAACGATTGCATCGCGCGTCTGATCCGACCATTGTTTTACACCACCAACCCATGTCGAGTCATAAGTGGCATCAGGGAAGGTTACGGCTTCACTCCGTATTGGTAAATCAACCGAGACGCTGATTTCAGATGTTCCCAAAATCATGTAAGGGGCTGGCGATTTTTTTACCGGCTCTTTGCTGTTAGGCTGGGTAGAGGGAGGTGTTCCTGTTTTATTTGATTTTTTTTGACCAGCCTTGTTTTGTGACGGTGGAGCATAAATCGGTTTCTTTGCATCTGGAATAACTTGTTTTTGAGGTTCCGTTATACCGATACTCGAAATTTGAAGTTGCACCGGAGTGACCGGAATCATCATCGATGGGCAGCACGCTTCGCCAAGATTTATAATGCTAGCCATAATGTTCGAGGTTCCATCAGCCAACTCCAAGGGAGCCGTCATCTGGATTTCAAATTCTCCACCTTGTCCTGCTATTCCCGATCCTGTTTCTATACCATCCACATTCACCACAACGCTTCCCGCCGGAGAAATCTTCCCCGAAAACGATACCAAGGAGCCGTATGGGTCAAGATCAATGTCCAAAACAGAGCGTCCCACCACTATCGTTTCGGAACTTTGATCGGGTAGGGCAATTTTCAAGCTAAGTGGAACAAATGAATAATAGCGGAGTTTGGAAAAAACAAAATTTCCATATTTATCGGCCTGCGTGACAACACTCTGCCCCTTTCCCGAGCTTAACGAAATACTCGAATGCGGGCTAACCCCTGTTCCCTTAATCTCCAACAATGCTCCTTGATCGTCCGGCACATTGGACGCCAGAGAAGAGGTCGTTCCCATTGACAAAACCAGAGCACCACACAGAAGCGTCAATAGCCGTGAGCCCATCCATTCATATGTTTTTGCCATGCATGTCATCATGCGTTTTCTTTCATCTATTTCAATTCAAACCAATTGATTGCCATTATACTCTTCTATTGGTTCTGTTGGTTTTGCACATCATCCTGATAAGTTGAAATCTCCATTTCAAGAATCGTCGAAAGTAACATTTCGGAGCGTAAAATTGTTTCAAAAATATCCCTGCGCTGCATCAGGCCAAAAGCCTGTAAGGCAGCATACTGACGTTCAACATTTGCCGGTGTATCCATCAAGTTCGCATAAAAAGCAGGGTCTTGATAAAGTTTTTTCGTCAGCACTTCCATTTGGGCTTCGTAACTCGGATTATCCCCTAAATATTTCAAAGAATTTGTTGCATCCAGACCCAATTTTTCTAATACTTTTTGCATATATTTTTTTGATCCTGTCGCTCCGGATGATTTCATCCCGACAATCGCATTGAACGAGTTTTCGGCAACTGACCGTTTCGCCACAATTGCGCGTTGATCCAAATATGTTGATCGGTTATCCACATTGTCTTTTGCTTGTAGACCTCCTGGATTCATGCGTTCCAGAACTTCATGGGCATAGAGGTTGTTCGCCAGAGCAATAACGGATTTTGAATCATCAGTTGCGGCAGCTCCGCTGGAAAAATCAATATTGAGTGTTTTACGAGCATCAACCAATCTTGTATAATTCACATCCATATTCTGTGTTTTATCCGATGGCGGAGTACTACAAATTTCTTTCATGGCGCTACCATAGCTATCCGGATCACAGAATGTAGAGGTGAATTGTTTATATCTCGCCATCCGGTCTTTTTGAGCCCCCTCTTCGGACGCCATGTTGTCATGACCCAATTGTCTGTTTTGCGAGCGTTCGGATAAAACTATCTGGTTTACGCGTCCTTTGCTTTCAGACAGAGCCAAAGATCTACTCAAGGTTCCAAATTTACAGATCGAATCACTAACCGAATAGTCATTTAAAGTTTGCGCGTTCAATTCCTGAAGAGCACGCAGGCTATTCAATTCGCTTTCTCCATCTAAGAAAGCACCGATCATCATTGCTGCGCCAACAATCGAGTTCCGCGATACATCCGTATTGCCTTGCATGGCCGGTTTAAGTTTTGCATCCCACCATTCCGTCGTCATCCAGCTCTTATGAGTATTCATTTCCTGCGTTATATAAGACTGCCATGTTCCGCAATCCGTGCACGCGCCACATGCCATAGCCGAGTGATACGGCATCATAAGTACGATAAATGCCAATGCAAACGTAAGAACTGTCTTCGCTTGCGGTTTTTGTCCTATATTTTTCTGTAATGCCATATCATCTCTCTGGCTTTTGTGGGTTTGTTTTGTGTCGTTTGTCCTGTTCATCGCCACCACTCCCTTATCGTTGTTTTATTTCAGTCGACAGGTTTGCCTCGACTTTTTCGCCATGCGCTCTATTTTCAAGTTCCAGCAATAAAGCCATCAACATTTCCGATCTGGATACAGATTTATATATATCTCTGGTTTGCGCCAAATCCATGGCCTCCAGAGACGCTGAAATTCTTTTGACGTTGGCCTTTGTGTCCATCAAATTCGCGTAAAAGGCAGGATCCTGATAAAGTCTTTTGGTCAGAATTTCCATTTGTGCATAGTAACTCGGATCTTGCTCTTTATCATACCCAGCCTTTGGTGTTCCCAAATATTTTCCATTCAGATATTTAGAGATGTCATCACTTGGCAGACCAAGACGCTCAAGAACTTTTTGCATATAGGCTTTTGATTGGCCACTTCCACCAGACTTCATTGCCACAATCGCGTTATAGGTATTTTGAGCCGCCGCACGTCTTGCTGTAATCGAGCGAACCAAAGCATAGCGCGCAGCAGATCCTTTTACCTCTGAAAGAGCGGAGGGGCTTATTCTGTCCGTGTCCTGACGGTGGCCATACAAGAAATTTCCCAACGAAACCACTGCATTTTCATCGCGTGTCAATGTGCTGTCGGTCAGGTTAATATTGAGAGTTCCCTTTTCTTCTATCGTTCTTGTGAAATCAATATCCCTGTTATATTCAACATCCCGTGGCGCTGTCGGAGACGTCGAAGCCTTACAAATCGATCCAAGACCTCGGTTGTTGTCGCTTGTATCGCAATAATAGGACACAAACGAGAATAAGCGACTCTGGTTATCCCGTCCTCGTCCCGTTGAAGCAATATTGAATTGCGTTCCCAGATTTCTGGACAGGCCTATTTCACTCATAATCGTTTGTTGGACGTTCATTTTTGCTTCTGTTGCTGCCAGACTTCGTGACAATGTTCCGAATTTACAAATCGAATCACTCACGGCATGATCTCTCATTGAATTGGCATTTGCGGATTGCAACTGTGCCAATGCTGCATTTTCTGTGTACCCATCCAGAAAGGAGCCAACCATCATTGCCGAACCCATCCAAAGATTTCGAACGTCATCGGTCAAAGGCATCGCGCCTTTATCTTCAAACTGATCCTTATAATAAGAATTCATAACGAAAGTGGAGCGATATTGATCGAATGCGCTTTTTATCATGCTTTTTGTTGACGGTTTTTTACAACAATTCAAAAACCATGGGCATATACAGTTACAACATCTGCACCGCGCCGCATAAGCAGAGGTTGAAGAGCTCACTACGAGAGCAAAAGCAAGAATACCTAAAATAAACTGTTTTATTTTGACCGGCTTTTTCATCCTAATTTTTTATCCCCTTGCCAAAATAGCGATCCTGTTCTTTAAGAACGTAGATCTCCATCAATGTCGAGAGCAACATTTCTGAACGCTGCAAGCTTTCAAAAATATCACGATCCTGCATCAAGGATATTGCCTTCATTGCCGTTTGCTGACGCCCGACATTATTCGGGGAATCATACAAATTGGCGTAAAATTTTGGAGTTTGGTACAAGCGTTTTGCCAAGAAATCCATTTGAGTGTAATAGCTTGGATTTTCGCCCAAGAGTGCTTTCAGATCCTCTGACGTTGAAAGCCCTAATTCTTTCGCAAGGCTTTCCATGTATTTTTTAGACTCCGATCCACCCTCGGCTTTCATACCAGCCTGAGCAGCGTAGGAGTTCGCGGCCACGCTTCGCTTGGCAACGAGAGATCTAAAATCAAACAATTTACGAATCTGTTCATCTTTTGCGTTTTGCTTCAAACCAGCAATATCAGACCGCCCCAGATTGACGGATAAATCATGCGCATAAAGATTTTCACCCAGAGCAATGATATTTTCTTCATCTTTTGTTAGAGTTGCCGCACCCGTTGCAAAGTTTAATTCCAACGATTTCGGAACCTGTAAAGTTCTGGTCAGATCAATGTCACGGTTTTGCTGTACATCCGATGTCGCATTACATTTTTCTGCTGCGCCAGCTGTTACGCTACCATCCAAACTTCTGTTCAGATCGCTTGCATCACAAAACTTTTCCTGAAATTGTTTCCAACGGCCAATTTTGTCCGCCGATCGTCCGATTGTCGTTCCGTCCCCTGACGCATCTCCGGCATTCATGTTATCTTTCATCAACTGTCGAGCCTGAATTTGCTCCATCAACCCAATCTGGACAGTTCTGCTTTTATCTTCACTGAGCGCCAAAGACCTGGTCAATGTTCCGAACCGACAAATCTGGTCGCTGACCTGATGGCTGTTCATGGCTCTGGCATTAAGTTTTTGCAAACTGGACAAAGAATTTAATGTGGCTTGTCCGTCTATAAACGCACCAATCATCATTGGATAGGCTACGATTGCATTCCGGTAGTTGTCTGTCATTTCCTGCAAGGCTGGCTCAACCTTTTTGTCAAACAAATCGCTCACATAGAAGTCATTTTGAAAATCATCCTGCGATGTCCAAAGCCCCGTTCCCGTGAAAATTTCATTCATTACCGTGCCGGGACTCACGCAGCAATTACAAATCGGATTGTAATATGGCATGACGTTATAATTTGCGGATGAACGGTTCGAAAAAGACATGGTTAGCAATGCTGTACTCGCAGCCAAAAGAACCGTTTTTTGCAAAACCGCTTTAACTCCTGACGCAATTCCCATCGACGAAAGTCTGGAAAAATAAGATTTCATACCCCGACCGCCTGCCAAAATACCATAATTGAGACACCTTCTATTAGGATAACACACGGAAAACAAAACAGAAAGTTTTTCTGGGGTGTTTTTTAGAAGTTAGTGCGCTTCCGCCCAGTTTTTACTCCATCCAGCCTCTGCCGATAGTGGAATGGAAAATCTGGCGACTTGCTCCATTTCCCGCTTTACCAAGGCCGCCATTTCTTCGGCCTTTCCCTCTGGAACCTCCAGAATCAGCTCGTCATGCACTTGTAACAGCATTTTCAGGGGCAAATTTTCGCTTTCTATGCGATTATCGAGCCTAATCATGGCCATTTTGATTAAATCGGCTGCCGTTCCCTGCAATGGAGCGTTAATAGCCTGACGTTCCGCGAAATTACGGCGAGCGGGATTTTTATCGGCAATCCCCGCAATTACACATTTTCTGCCAAATTTTGTTTTTACATAGCCTTTTTGGCGGGCTTCGGTCTTTAGCGATTCCATGAAATTTTCCAATTCCGGAAATCTTTCCATATATGTCTTAATATAAGCGGCGGCTTCCGAGATACTACAATCCAGTTGTTTTGCCAGCCCAAATCCACTAATTCCATAAATAATGCCAAAATTGATCGCTTTGGCTTTGCGGCGAATGTCCGGTGTCACCTCTTCCAGTTTTATGCCAAAAACTTCCGAGGCCGTCCGCGCGTGAATATCTTCACCCGAAATAAAAGCTGATTTCAACGATTCGATTCCGGCCATTTCGGCAACCAGTCGTAATTCGATCTGGCTATAATCTGCCGAAAGCAGAACGTGGCCTTCATCTGCCACAAAGGCGGTGCGAATCAAGCGGCCTTCTTCCGTCCGAATAGGAATGTTTTGCAAATTGGGGTCGGACGACGATAAACGCCCCGTATTGGTTAGTGCCATGGAAAAAGACGTGTGAACACGACCATTTTTTGGATTGATGGCTTCTTGAAGGCTTTCGGTGTAGGTCGAACGCAATTTTGATAAATGCCGCCAATCCAGAATTTTTTCGACAAAGTCATGGCCTTCTGTCGCCAATTTTTCCAAAACATCTGCCGCCGTTGACCAATCTCCGGTTTTTGTTTTACTGCCTCCCGTCAATCCCATTTCATCAAACAAAACCACGCCAAGTTGTTTGGGAGAACCAACATTGAATTTATGACCGGCCTGTTCAAAAATTTTATCTTCAAGCTTTGCGATCTGTTCGGCAAAGTTTTGTGATAAATATCGCAAAACACTCCGATCAACCTTGATGCCTTTTTCTTCCATACGGGCAATCACCGGAATCATCGGACGCTCTATATCTTCATAAATACTGGCCATTTTTTCCTGTGCGATCCGCGGCTTAAAAATTTCATGAAGTCGCAATGTCAAATCCGCATCTTCAGCGGCGTAAGTGCAGGCTTTATCAATCGGAACTTCGGCAAATGAAATTCTTCCCTTGCCCTTTCCTGTTACTTCATCGTAGGAAATCATTTTATGACCACAAAATGTTAGCGCCAATTCATCAAGGCCATGTCCATGACTCGATCCATCCACCACATAAGACAGCATCATCGTATCATCCAAAGGTGTGATGTTCTTAAAACCTACTGCCCATAACATTTGCAAATCATATTTTGCGTTATGTCCGATTTTTAAAATTGATGGATCACTGAAATATGGATTCAGAACAGATACTATTTCTTTTATCGGTGCTTGGCACGGCGTGTCATCCTGCATTCCCAGAAGATCGGCTTTCTTTCCGTGGGTCAGTGGAACATAACAAGCGCGACCCCCGCGTGTAGCCAGTGAAATTCCAACCAGTTCCGCCAATGCTGGCGTTAATCCGGTTGTTTCAGTGTCAAAAGCCAAAAACCCTGTTTGAGTGGCATCTTGTATCCATTCTTTCAATTCGTCTGCCGTCATAATCAAGACATAATCCTGATTTATGATGTCATGGTTTTGTGGTATAGAGGATGGAGATAATAATGATGTTTCTGGTGTTGTCGCTGGTATTGATGCTTGTCCGTTGTTATTGGCAAAAGGCAAACGAGCCACCAATGATTTAAATCCTTGCGTTTCCAAAAAGACTTTCAGTGTCGGGGAAAATAATTCTGTTGGGATTAAATCTTCAACAGGAACAGTCACCGGAACATCATTCATCAGCGTAACCAACCGTTTTGAAATTCTGGCCAGTTCAGCGTTTGTTTCCAAAGCCTCGCGGCGTTTGGGTTGCTTGATTTCATTGGTACGGGATAAAAGACTTTCCAGGCTGCCATATTCAGAGATTAATTGCGCGGCTGTTTTAATACCAATCCCCGGAACTCCGGGGACGTTATCCACCGAATCACCACATAAAGATTGAACATCTATCACTTGCTCGGGAGGAACTCCAAATTTCTCGATTACCTGTTCACGGCCGATTGTGATTTGTTTCATCGGGTCAATCATGGACACACCATCACGAACCAACTGCATTAAATCCTTATCTGATGAGACAATCGTTACATCTATTCCATTGTCATTTGCCAATCGGGCATAAGTCGCTATCAAATCATCGGCTTCGTAGCCTTCCATTTCTATTGTTGGCAATCCGAAGGCTTCCGATGCCTCTCGAATAAGGGGAAATTGAGGCACAAGATCTTCTGGTGCGGGTGGGCGGTGCGCCTTATAATCCGCATAAATTTCATTGCGAAAATTAAGACGGGCGGCATCAAAAATAATTGCGATATGGGCATCAGGATGCGAGGTCAGTAATTTATGAAGCATATTGCAAAAGCCCATCACCGCACCAACAGGTGTTCCGTCAGGGCGCGTGAGCGGCGGTAAGGCATGGTAGGCGCGAAAAATAAATCCTGACCCGTCTACAAGAAAAAGTTCTTTTGATTTCATGTTTTCCATCTTTATTATTTTGTTTCTTTTGATTTTGTGCGTGGCTCAAGATAGTCACGGGTAATATCAATCGTCGATTTTTTACCTATCGCATCATAGTTATTTTTCAGCCAGTCTTTTGCTGCCTGCTGCCCCTGATCGCGTAGCTGTTTCAAGAATGGCCACGAGGTGTCAAACTTGCTTGAGAGATCAAGCTCACTCATCGCGTCTTCAGCCCGAATGGCGTGAATTAGAACATCACGATATTTGCTTTTATATTCTTCTTTTATCATATCATGAGATAAAAGTTTTTGAACAAATGAAATGGCGCGAAGTTCTTTCAAAAGAGACGCATTGAACGTCACTTCATTTAACCTGTTTTCTATTTCTGGTGCCTCTTTCGGAATTTCATTCCGCACCAAAGGATTTACATGCACAATCAAAACATCATTCGAATCAACCTCGTAAAATAAAGGCCATAAAGACGGATTTCCTACAAAACCGCCATCCCAGAAATAATCACCATCCACTTTAACCGCCCGAAAAACATTGGGTAAAGCTGCTGACGCCATAACCATATCAGCAGTTAGTTCTTCTGTTTTAAAAATCCGCGCATCCCCTGTTTGAACATTAGTGGCCGTAATGAATAACTGAACATCTTTATTGGTTCTGATCTTTTTAAAATCAACCATGTCCTTTAAAATATCTAAAAGCGGATTTATATTGAACGGATTGAATTGATAGGGTGAAATATTTTGTGACATGAGATTGATAAAATGTGCGGCATTATTTCGACCCTCATTCCATTCACCTTGCCATGCTGAAAACATATCAGCCATTGCAGAAAATGGAGAGACAAAAGAAGAAGAAAACGCGTTGGGCGCAACCGGACTAAAAACAGATCCGGCTTCGGATACTTTATGCCAAAAATCTTCAAGAGCCTGACGCGCGGCATCGTTTCCTCCTGCAATTAAACCATGCGCCATAACGACAGCATTCATTGACCCTGCAGACGTTGCACTGATTCCTTCAAAATCAAGGCCATCCTGCTTTAAAAATTCATCCAGAACGCCCCATGTGAATGCGCCATGTGCCCCGCCACCTTGCAAGGCCATGTTGATTTTCTTGCAGTCTGTTTTGCCGCTTTCGCTCTTTTTTGATTTAACCATGATGTTACTCTAGGCAGTGCAGCATAAAAAAACCAGAGAGCACTTGCCCTTTGTGCATAAAAAAACGATGATTATAGAATGAGGAAGGATTTAACCATGATGACCCCACAAGATGTTATTGATCGCGAAGACCGTTTTTTGGCTCATAATTACCATCCCTTGCCTGTTGTTCTGGCAAAAGGGGATGGTGTTTGGGTCTGGGATACCGAAGGGAATAAATATCTCGACTTCCTGAGTGCCTATAGTGCCGTAAGTGCAGGACACCACAACCCAAGAATTCTCAAGGCTATGGCAACCCAAGTTGAAAAGCTTGGTGTTCCGTCCCGTGCGTTTTATACCGATGTCCTTGGTGAATTCGCCGAAAGGCTTTGCCAAGTGACGGGAATGGACAGAATGCTTCCTATGAACACCGGCGCAGAAGCCGTAGAAACCGCAATCAAGGCGGCACGACGCTGGGGATACCGTGTTAAGGGTATAAAAGACAACAAAGCGCGGATTATTGTTTGTAATGGTAATTTTCACGGCCGCACAACGACGATTGTCGGCTTTTCTTCTGATGCCGATTACAGGGCTGGATTTGGGCCTTTTTCAAGTGGGTTTGATTCCATTCCATTCGGGGATTACGATGCTCTGGAACGTGCCATTACGCCTGATACCTGTGCTTTTCTGGTTGAACCCATTCAAGGCGAAGGGGGTATTATTATTCCGCCGGACGGGTATTTACGCCGTGCGCAAGAGCTTTGTCGCAACCAGAATGTTTTGCTTATTCTTGATGAAATCCAGACTGGGTTATCCCGCACTGGTAAAGATTTTTGTTTCCAATATGAAATCGATAAGCCCGATGGGTTGACTTTGGGCAAGGCTTTGGGCGGTGGTGTTTACCCTGTATCTGCTTTTCTGGCACGCGCCGATGTGATGGACGTATTCGAGCCCGGATCACATGGATCAACTTTTGGAGGAAATCCGATTGCGGCAGCCATTGGCCTTGAAGCTCTTGCCTTGATCGCAGACGATCACTATTCCCAACGCTCTTTCGAGTTGGGAGAATATTTGCGAGGAAAGCTGGAAGCCTTACAAAGCCCACTGATCCGAGAGGTACGGGGGAAAGGGTTGTTAATCGGTATGGAAATATACACCAATCAGGTTTCTGCCCGTTCAATTTGTGAAGCCTTGAAAACCCGTGGCGTGCTTTGTAAAGAAACCCATGAAACCACGATCCGGTTTGCGCCGCCTTTGATTATTACCCAAGAGCAGATTGACTGGGCAGTTGGTGAAGTGGCTGATGTTTTGTCGTCATTATAAAGTTGTCCCTGATACTCCTTGAAATAATGGAAAAGAATAAGGAAATCAAAAACCCGCCTAAAGAGCGGGTTTTCTTATTCGGTATATATTTCTGATCTATTTCGAATCAGCTTACTGGTGCATCCACTTTAACCGGAAGATCGGCCGCGATCGGTTCATCACTCAACATTTCGATCATCCCAGTGGGTTGAACAGCGAAATTGGCGATAAATAACGCATTGGAATAAAAAACCACAGCGTCGCACAACAGATAACCTTGTTCGTTACGGCCTTCATAGCTGGCTGGACGAACTGTTCCTTCAATAACTGCTCGTGTCTTCGGATCTTCGGTTTGAGGAATATACGGATCGTCCATATTTTCTGCGATCAAGAACGGCCCTTCTTCTCCACGAACGAAAAAACAGAAAAAGCGCAAATATTCGAGAACATTTTCTTCCGTTACAACAATCGGCGCTTTGGCATTCACTTCATGAATCGGCGGCGATGTCCCGTTCAGGCGGTATAACGTACCTTGATCCGCCAGAAAGTAGACCGCAAGGCGAGGCTTCCCCCAGCTACGGTCTTTTAACCGTATCAAAACAACATTTTCATAAAATGGTAATTGGCGCCAGCCAACCTCGGTGGTTGCCGCATTCGCCTGATACTTGCCATCAATAGGGTTCACTTGCGATATGAAGCCTTCAAGCTCCTCCCCGAGAACCGGGGTCCAGTTATTATCTTCGTACATTAAAAATCCTTAGAAGGTTTTGGATAAATCCAGCCGTTAAAATAAGCGATAGACTATGAAAAGAAAAGAGTTTTTTACCCTGTATGGCTCAAGAATTGAAATTATCGACTTTTTGTGGATAAGTTCGTTGACTCTGGCAAGCAAATTCTTTATAGACTGCGCTTCGGGATAAAAAATACGAATTTAAGACTGTAATTTCTGGAGAATTATTATGACTAAACGCACTTATCAACCAAGCCGCCTCGTTCGCAAGCGCCGCCACGGTTTCCGTTCGCGCATGGCAACTGCTGATGGCGCACAAGTGTTGTCCCGTCGTCGCGCCAAAGGCCGTAAAGTGTTGAGCGCTTAGTCGCATCGACTTTATAAAGCTGGTGCGAGTCTGCCGCTGTCTGATGGATGAATAAGACAATGAGAGCAACCAAAGCCGATCTGGAAAATACAAGCCGCCTCGTTCAACAGGCGGCTTTTGATTCTTTGCGCAAAACCAAGAAACGTTGGGTTTCAAAAGGTTTTGCCTTACAAGTTATCCCCCAAGCCAATTGTGACGGCACAACCGAACAGGACGAACCCTCTTCTGATCCTTTGGGGTTTTGTATTATTGCCAGTAAAAAAACCGCCAGGCAGGCTGTTTTGCGCAACCGGATGCGGCGCAGGCTTAAAGCCGTTGCCCTTGAAATCTTGCCCCGCAATGCCCAAATGGGTATGCATTATATGATTGTCGCGCGACGTGACGCCCTAACGCTGGGGGTTGATGAGTTAAGGCGCGATATGGTGTGGTGTTTAAAACGCCTTGATTTGCTTAAAAATGGATCATAACCAAACTTTAAACCCTTTTATTCGGCTGGCATTGGGATTTATTCGCCTTTATCGGCTGATTTTGTCTCCTTGGCTGGGAAATCAATGCCGTTTTCATCCGACCTGTTCCCATTATGCCGAAGAAGCTTTTCTGATCCACGGGTTTTTCAAAGGGTTTGGCCTGACACTCTGGCGCATTTTACGCTGCGCTCCTTGGGGACGGGGGTCGTGGATTGATCCGGTTCCCCCCAAACATATTTCCAAAAATGAATCCCACACAGGGTTTGCGTGGGCGCGTCTTCTCCGTTATAACGAGGCGCACTCTACGAAACCAAGTGAAAAGTTAATAACCCCTACGGAGCAAGACGAGAGATGAAATCTCCCCTCACACCCAATCAACTTCCACCTTCCCCCCCGAATTCTCCTAGGGGAATGCACCAACAAGACAAGCGTAACCTTATCATTTTTGCGGTTGCAGCTATGGCTTTGTGGTTTTTATTCGAGCATTTTGTTCTTGCTCCACGGATTGAGGCAGCAACAAAAGCCCGTGAGATGGCTGAACTGAAAACTCCCCAAACGATTGCAAGCGAGCAAGCTGTTCCTATTGAAGATGTGATTATACCTCGCGAAGAACGGTTAGCCGAGGTTAAACGGATTCTTATTGATTCTCCTGAAATCAGCGGGTCAATCGCGATTCAAGGAAGCCGCATTGATGATGTTGTTCTAAAAAACCACTTTGTTACGCTTGAAAATATCGAGCATGTGGTCATGATGTCCCCGTCCGGATCTGAAAAACCCCACTACACCGAAAGTGGCTGGTTGGCGAAAGACAGTAAAATTCTTGTTCCAAGCCCTGACACTATATGGTCAGTCAAAGGGAGTGATGCACCATTATCTCCTTCCCATCCTGTAACTTTTCAATGGTCGAACGGGCAAGGCCTGACTTTTGGTTTGACTTATTCGATTGATGAACATTTCTTAATCAGTGTTACCCAAAGCGTTACCAATTCAACCAATAAGGCTGTCAGCCTTTACCCGTATTCTGCCGTTACCCGTCGTGGCGTTCCTCATGGCTTTGAAAAAGGTGTTGGATATGAAGGGCCGCTCGGTTATATCGGCGATGAAATGCATGAAATTTCCTATGGAGACATGGAAGACGAACCTGTCCAAACATTTAGCGCCTTAAACGGTTGGATCGGATTTGGGGAAAAATACTGGCTGTCTGCAGTGATCCCTTCGCAAATGTCCATGCACACTTATCGTTTCCAAATGGTGCCAAATAAAAAAGATAAAAATATGCCCTTGTATCAGCTTGATGCGCGGGGCGACGAAATGGTTGTCGAGCCAAATAAAACTATCGAAGATACCAGTCATATTTTTATTGGCGCAAAGAAACTTTCTTTGCTTTCCGACTATCAGGATGAATTGTCCCTACGCCACTTTGATCTCGCTGTTGATTTTGGGGTTTTATATTTTCTGACCAAGCCTCTTTATATTACCCTGATCTTTTTGTACGGATTGGTAGGAAATTTTGGCGTGGCGGTTATTCTTTTGACTGTCGTTGTTCGCGCACTGGTTTTCCCGTTGGCCAACAAATCCTACCGTTCTTTTGCGGCTTTGCGTAAAGTATCCCCCAAAATGGCGGAAATCAAAGCCAGATACGGAAGTGATAAACCAAAATTACAGCAAGAGTTGGTGAAGTTATACGAAACAGAAAAAGTCAATCCGATGGCCGGATGTTTTCCTTTGTTGTTACAAATTCCTATTTTCTTTGCTGTCTATAAAGTGATTACCATTGCTGTTGAAATGCGTCATGCGCCATTCTTTGGATGGATCAAGGATTTGTCTGCCCATGATCCATTGTCAGTTTTTAATTTTTTTGGTTTATTGCCGTTTGATGTTCCAACATTTATGATGATTGGCCCTTGGTCACTCTTGATGCTTGCGATGTTGTTAATCCAAAAACAATTCAATCCACCCCCTCAAGATCAGATTCAACGTGATATTGCAAACTACATGCCGTGGCTGATGACCTATATGCTATCAAATTTTGCATCAGCCCTTGTTATTTACTGGGCGTTCTCGAATTTATTTTCTGTTATCCAGCAAGCCTTTATTATGCGTTCGATGGGTGTTCCGATTTATCTGTTTTCTCCTGATGCTGCGCGAGAACATCACGAGTCTCATAAAAAAGAGACCGCAAAAGTTCTGGGTGCCATTCAAGAAGAAAAAGATGCTGAAGCTGCTGAATCATCAAAAGAAGAATCAAAAGCGGATAAAACTCATGAGGATAAATCAAAGGAATGAGCGACAACCCGATCATCCGCAAAGTCTTTGGTGGCTCTTGTGATTTCCGTTTGGGGATTGCCAATCTCGTTCAATTGCCTCCCAGCCATATTCCGGAGATTGCTTTTGCCGGACGATCCAATGTCGGGAAATCATCGCTTATCAATGCTGTTATGGGGCGTAAAATTGCTCACGTCTCGCATACTCCGGGGCGCACGCAACAACTCAACTTTTTTGATGTTGGTGACCATTTCTGGTTGGTTGATATGCCCGGATACGGATATGCTAAGGTTTCAAAATCCCTAAAAGATAACTGGAATAAAGTTTTACGCGATTATTTGCGTGGCCGTCCAAATTTACGTGTGGTTTTTTTATTGATTGACAGCCGTCACGGTCTAAAAGAAAACGACTTAGAAATGATGAAAATGCTCGATCAATCAGCTGTTTCTTATCGCATTATTTTAACCAAAGCCGATGAGCCTAAAAAAGCAGATCTTGAGGCAACCAAGGCGCTTATCGAAGAAAAGCTAAAAAAACATCCCGCCGCTTTTCCGGAAGCCTTTCCTGTTAGCTCATGGAAAAAAACAGGAATCGAAGAGTTACAGGAAATGATTCTTGATTTGATCTAAAAATTATTCCGCTTCCAAAATAGAATAGAATACGTATTTATCATCGATACCATTAGATACACTAATACAAAGAGCAGGTTTTTCTTCACAGGCAGCGCAGTTTGCAACATTGAAATCTGCATTGGTTCCCGCATGCAACTGGTCGTCAATGAATAAGTTTTCTGATGTTTCTCCCGTCACTGCCGGAATTGTGGTACTTCCTACCAGTTTGCGATTTAATTCCTGACAGACTGGTGTGCTAATTTCATAGGCCACAAACAAAATATCCGGTGTGGTTGATGGTGTCCATTCCACAGAATTAAAACGCCCAATATAATAACCAGGATCAAGCCCTGCTGCATCGTCGGCTTCGGCATCTTTGGGTAAGGTTCTATAACTCAACCCCCCTCCAGAAGGATGAAATACTTTATAGATGTTCGGACGCGGCACAGTATCGGTATTGAAATCTGTATCACTCGGAAGCATAAAATCGAGGTTATCATTTGAAACCGCAGTTGCCTGCATTTGCGTTATGGCATTCGATGCCGACGCCGCATAGCCCAAAATTTCATTAGCCGCAACCGCTACCCGCCCGGCATCCAGTTCGGAGGTTGAATTTTCCTGATTGCTTGTCCGCGAAATTGTAAACATCAATGCGCCAAATAAGATGACTGCAATCAGAATATACAGAAAGGCATTTCCATTTTGTGTGTTCATTTTTCTAGTTTAACATGGCGAAGCTTTTTGTGGAATGGTAAGGTTGACACATGGAATTTGTTTTTACACTTGATCTTTTATCCCTTGGATTAGGCTTTTTAGGTGGCCTTCTCATTTTATTTGCCGTGTTATGGCCTAAACTTGCCCGTGCGCGGGATATTGAGACCCAAATGACCCGCGTTTTTGATGATATGGCGCAAGATTCTCTCAAAAAATCACAAGACCAGTTTTTAATGCTGGCGCAAGAAAAACTTCGTCAAGCCCAAATGGAAGGGTCTTTTGATCTGGAGCGCCGTCAGAAATCGATCGCCGACCTTGTTGATCCGATCGGGCAAAGCCTGAAAGATATGGAACAAAAAATCGAGACGCTTGGCAGAGCCGGAGCGGGTCTTGAAGCCCAGCTCAAGAATTTTTCAGAAGACCAGCGTTACTTACGCGAACAAACGCAAAGCCTTGTTCATGTTTTGCGTAATCCTACCGCGCGTGGGCGCTGGGGTGAAATGCAGTTACAGCGTACGTTCGAATTGATCGGTTTTATTGAAGGCGTTCATTACACCACTCAAAAATCTGTGATTGCGGACGGCGTGCCCCAGAAACCCGATTTTATTGTGACACTGCCCAATGGCATCCAGATTGTGATTGATGTAAAGACGCCACTTGATCCTTATTGGCAAATGATGGATGAAGAGGGGACTGCCGAACAAAATAATTCTTTGGTGCATTTTAGTCAAAAAGTTCGTGACCATTTAAAATCCCTATCCCTTAAAGATTACTGGAGACAATTTGACAGTCCTGAATTTGTTGTGATGTTTTTACCGTCTGAAAGTCTTTATTCTTTGGCTGTCTCACAAGATCAATCTTTGTTGGAAGACGCATCCCGTTCCAATATTATTCTGGCATCACCAACAACGATTATGGGTTTGTTGCGCGTTGTGATGTATGGATGGCAGCAGCAAAAAATTGCTGAGGAAGCTCAAACTGTTGCGACGCTTGGTTCCGAGTTGTATCGCCGCGTGTCTGTTTTTGGAGAACACATGACCAAATTGGGTCGCAGTCTGAACAGTTCAGTCGAGAATTATAATAAGGCCGTGGGGTCTTTGGATGGATCTGTGCTTCCAACTTTGCGCAAGTTTAAAGATTTGCAAGTGCCGACAGGCGGTAAGGAATTGCCGGATGCCGAAGCCATTGAAAATACCACCCGTGTTCTGTCTTCTCCTGAACTCGGCGCTGAAATAGCTCCGGACAATATTACATCAATCGCCGATCATAAAGTCAGATCAGAGTAGATTACTTGTTGTAGCCTTTTGGCTCAGGGTCGTGATAGGCAAACAAAGTTTTGTTTTTGAACTTCACGCCCGACTGGACATTAAACAGTTCTATTTCGGTTATATTTCCCATGGCATCAACAATTCTCCATTTTTTTAAATTCAATTCCCCTGATTTATTTTCATTGAAACCCAGAATCAATGTTCCGGATTCCGGACTGTCTGTTTGTGCCAAAAAAATTTGAACCAATTCGCCAGACCTCATGATCTTTGTGACAGCCAGATCCCCGCTTAATTTTAAATCCTTGCGCAATAGAAAATCAGCCAAAGTCTGAGAGATCGGAGCGTTGGTCTGTTGTTTCATTTGCCCGTCATAAAAATAGATGAAAATTCCATCTGCAACCACAAAATCATCATTCGGGGCATCGTACTGGAATCTCAGTTTTCCAGGACGGGACAGATAAAATGTTCCACGCTGTTGACGTCCATCGGCAGAAGTCTGGACAAACCTTGCCTGAGCAGTTTTTAAATTGGCAAAATAGGCTTCGGCCTTTTTGACTTCTTCCGGCTGGGCAGCTTGAGCCATTACCGGAAAGACCGTCATTACAAATGCCATTACTATCATCGTCATAAGTCGTGCCATATTTTTCCTCTTTTCTTATTCTTACTTAACTCAAAACGCTTAAAAGGGAAAGATACCCCCGCAAATATTGCAATTCATACGAAAATGCCTATTCTCTTGTTCATGATGACAGCACCGCATTCTCCGCATTCTTCCTCTCTTCCTCCTTATTTTAAAGGGTTGAATGATGTTCAGCTTGAAGCCGCACAAGCTCTGGAGGGTCCTGTTTTGGTTCTGGCCGGTGCGGGAACAGGAAAAACGCGTGTTTTAACCACAAGGCTGGCACATCTTATCCAGACAGGGCGTGCTTTTCCTTCGCAAATTCTGGCGGTGACATTTACCAATAAAGCGTCAACCGAAATGAAGGAGCGCGTTTCCAGACTGTTGGGTGGCGCTCCTGTCGAAGGGTGGGCACTTGGAACATTTCACGCTTTGGCTGCGCGTATGTTGCGCAAGCACGCAGAATTGGTGGGGCTAACCTCTTCTTTTACTATTCTTGATCCAGATGACACGATGCGCCTGATTAAGCAAATCATGGAAGCCCGTCATATCGACCCGAAAAAGAATCCGCCCAAAATGGTCATGTCGATGATTGACCGTTGGAAGGATCGGGCATTATCCCCCAGCGATATTACCCCGCGCGAGGCCGGTGATGTTGCCCATGGTCAGATGCAAGGGATTTACACAGATTATCAGGCGCGGTTACGCGGTGTAAATGCCTGTGATTTCGGAGATCTTTTATTGCATGTCATCCATATTCTGCGTCATCCTGACCATGCTCAAATTCTTGCCGATTACCACCGTCGTTTTAAATATATCATGGTCGATGAATATCAGGATACCAATGTTGCCCAATATTTATGGCTGCGGTTACTCGCGCAAGGATCCAATAATATTTGCTGCGTCGGTGATGATGACCAATCTATCTATGGCTGGCGTGGCGCAGAAGTCGGTAATATTTTGAAATTCGAACAAGATTTCCCAAATGCCCGTATTATTCGTCTTGAACAAAATTACCGGTCAACCGGACATATTCTTGGGGCGGCTGGCGGCGTGATTGCCAATAACCAAGGGCGATTGGGAAAAACTTTATGGTGTGACGATGAAGATGGTGAAAAAGTCCGTGTTCAAGGTCTTTGGGATGGTGAGGCCGAAGCCCGTTTTATTGGCGAAGATATTGAATCTCTGCAGCATAAAAAAGTCCGTTTAAAACAGATTGCCGTTCTGGTTCGCGCAGGATTCCAAATGCGCGAGTTTGAAGAACGCTTTATCCAGATGGGTATTCCTTATCGTGTTTTCGGCGGGCCGAGATTTTATGAACGTCAGGAAATCCGTGATGCTCTGGCTTATTTCCGCGTTGTAGTGCAACCTGCCGATGATCTTGCTTTCGAGCGAATCGTAAATGTTCCGAAGCGCGGCATTGGTGGTGCTACGCTTAAATCTATTCATGAAGAGGCGCGGCGCAAAAACCAACCCATGACAAATGCAACACAGGATATGCTGGCTGCCGGTGTCCTTAAGGCCAAAGTTGGGGCTGCTCTTGGGATGTTAATGGGTGATTTTGATCGCTGGCGGTCGATGTTGTCAACCTCGGCTCATGGAGAATTGGCCGGACAAATTCTGGACGAGTCAGGGTATCTGACGATGTGGCAATCCGATAAATCACCCGAAGCCCAAGGTCGCGTTGAAAACCTGAAAGAATTGATTGCCGGCATGGAAGAATTCGAATCCCTTCCTGCTTTTCTTGAGCATGTGGCTTTGGTGATGGAGACACAAAATTCAGGAACAGGTCAGGTTGACTATGTTTCCCTTATGACTCTGCATGGTGCAAAAGGTTTGGAATTTGATTGTGTCTATCTTCCAGGCTGGGAGGATGGTCTATTTCCTTCGCAAAAAACCATGGATGAAAACGGGTTAAAGGGTCTAGAAGAAGAACGTCGATTGGCTTATGTCGGGATTACCCGCGCCCGCAAACGCGCCACGATTTCGTTTGCGGCCAACAGGCGGATGTACGGGAATTGGGTGAATGGGTTGCCATCGCGGTTTATTGACGAATTGCCCGAAGATCATGTCGAAGCGGTTTCAGACTCAGGTCTTTATAAACCCGGGCGTTCGCAGCATTGGGATTCGTCGGGAATAGAACCAAAAAAACTGGAGTCCTCTCATCATCGTGAAACCTATGTCCCCAGCGTCACGCCTTCTCCTCCGGTTGTCCCGTCATCCTTCGCCAAACCTTCAGTGGCCGGATTTCAAATGGGCGACCGCATCAAACATGCCACGTTCGGAGAGGGGCGGGTTATTCATGTCGCGGGAGCAAAGTTGGATATTCGTTTTGCCGATGGATCAACCAAGCGATTGATGGATAGTTTTGTCCAAAAAGCAGATTAACGGTTTTCGTTATTGAGTGTCGGTAACGCAATCCAGAAGAATTGTAAAGAAAAAGCCCCGCCATAATGGCGGGGTCAAGCATTTTGGAGGAAAATTTGTTCTATTCTGCAGATTTTTCTTCTGGCTTCGCTTCTGGCTCAACTCCAGATTCGGCCGCAATCTCTGCAGCGGGTGGGAGTGGAGACGGGGTATCTGCCAATGTTCTTAAATAAGCCACAACAGCAGCGCGATCTTCGGTTTTTTTCAATCCGGCATAGGTCATTTTTGTCCCTGCGGCATAAGCCTTAGGCTTGTAGATGAAATGGGACAGCTCGGAATATGTCCATGTGTCTCCACCATTTTCAGCCAATTTACCTGAAAATGCGAAGCCATCAACCGATTGTTTTTTTCGACCAACAACGCCATACAAATTTGGTCCAACGCCGTTTTTTCCACCTTTGTCAAAAGTATGGCAAGCCGCACAGGCCTTGGCTACTTTTTGACCGCGATCGACATCGGCCGTTTCCAAAAGAGCAAGAATAGATTCCGGCCCGTCTTTTTTAGCTGTGTCCGCACCTGCTGCAGCGGTTGTCTCTGCAACTTCGATTTTGACGGCATCTTCGGTAATTTCAGCCGGATCAACCAATTGGCGGGACGCAAATCCGGATAACCATGCGATAATCCCAGCACACACCAATGCAGATAAAGCGATATTTGATCTCATATTCATGACGAAAACCTTCTATTTTTTCTTTCCGATATTCAAGAATTCTCTATTGTGTCGTTACAACCTGCGCACTATAGCATAGTATGTTTTTGGCAAAAGACTGTTTTTTAAGGATTTTTAGACAAAATGACGCAAAACTTCGCTCTCAGAACTGGTAAAATTGCTTTCCAAGGGACGTTCGGTGCATTTTCGGACATGTCTTGTCGCGCAATGTTTCCTAAAATGGAAACCGTACCTTGCCTGACTTTCGAAGAGGCCTTTGGCGCTCTTGAGCAAGGTTCGGTTGATCTGGCGATGATTGCAGTCGATAATTCTCTGGCGGGGCGCGTGGCCGATGTCCACCATTTATTGCCACAAAAGAAAATGTTCATTATCGGAGAACATTTCCAACCCGTTTCCATGTGTTTGCTCGCCATCAAGGGGGCACAGCTTTCCGACCTAAAAGACGTTCATAGCCATACACACGCATTACCCCAGTGCCGCAAAGTTATTAAAGATCTTGGTCTGATCCCGCATGTTCATGCCGATACGGCAGGCGCGGCAGAGGATGTGGCTCAGTGGAATGACAAAAGCCAGTGTGCGATTGCGTCCAAGTTGGCTGCTGAAATCTATGGTCTTGAGATTTTGCGGGAAGGTATTCAGGATATTCCGGATAATACGACCCGTTTTCTGGTTTTTTCCAAAGAAATGGAGCGTCCCACCAAAGATAGAAACACTGCCATTTTGACCAGTTTCTTTTTTGAAGTGCGCAATATTCCTGCAGCACTCTACAAAGCTATGGGCGGGTTTGCCACAAATGGCGTTCAGATGACCAAGCTTAGATCGGAAGAGCACACGTCTGAACTCCAGTCACTGACCAATCTCGT
>ERZ761609.325-NODE-325-length-59968-cov-97.404737_pt1 | contig 59968 bp, 50 predicted proteins | sample MGYA00511163_ERZ761609 | MGnify/ENA primary metagenome ERZ761609 (study PRJEB28899, sample SAMN02445070) | bioreactor sludge metagenome | biome: EBPR sludge | place: Australia: Brisbane, Thorneside Wastewater Treatment Plant | collected 2011-12-16 ... | reverse complement strand
AACCGCCCCACACACGTGGGGATGAACCGAAGATCCCGCTTGACATGCGACCGACGTTCTAAACCGCCCCACACACGTGGGGATGAACCGGTCTCCCAGAAAGTGAAAAGCGAGCGGCGCTCAACCGCCCCACACACGTGGGGATGAACCGCCGTCCGGGGGGATCACGCGAGAAGATCGCGAAACCGCCCCACACACGTGGGGATGAACCGCTCCCAGGCGGGCCTCCGGGGACCACGCCGCTAACCGCCCCACACACGTGGGGATGAACCTCCCCCGTTGGAGATGTTCCGGTTACCCACGAGAACCGCCCCACACACGTGGGGATGAACCGCAATTCATGGCGAAAGAGAAGGCTTCGGCGCTAACCGCCCCACACACGTGGGGATGAACCGGTCTGTTGCGACGTTCGGAGCGAGAGCGGATCAACCGCCCCACACACGTGGGGATGAACCGATCGTGAAACACTGGAGGCCAAGTGGGCTCAACAACCGCCCCACACACGTGGGGATGAACCGACCTCATAGGCGACGTCGGAAGGCAAGAGATCAACCGCCCCACACACGTGGGGATGAACCGAAGCTGGTTCAGCTTGTCGCCCTGGTTGATAAAACCGCCCCACACACGTGGGGATGAACCGGGGGAGAAAGGCTTGCACTACCGCCCTCGCGAAACCGCCCCACACACGTGGGGATGAACCGCAAGCTCGGCAAGGCCCTGGGCGCTGACGATAAACCGCCCCACACACGTGGGGATGAACCGTCGGTCGGTCGCTTCGTCGGTGTTGACCAGCTAACCGCCCCACACACGTGGGGATGAACCGCCGCGAAGGCTTCAGGGTCGCCGAGCGGTCTCAACCGCCCCACACACGTGGGGATGAACCGGAATGTAGATCACGACAGCACCCCCACAACCGAACCGCCCCACACACGTGGGGATGAACCGGCTGTTGCAGGTGACGTCTTGCCGTATCTTGAAACCGCCCCACACACGTGGGGATGAACCGACAAACGCGAAAGGCGTAGCGGTCTTCAACACAACCGCCCCACACACGTGGGGATGAACCGGACGTTTTCAACCGATCGGCTCGCACTCGTCGAACCGCCCCACACCCGTGGGGATGAACCGATGGAGCGCTCAACGATAGCCGCCACCGCGCAAACCGCCCCACACCCGTGGGGATGAACCGGCTCGCTCGTTTGTTGGATTTGAGCACCATTAAACCGCCCCACACCCGTGGGGATGAACCGACCCAGATAAACCCCTGAGCGGCGACATGAGCAACCGATCCATCACCCTCGAATCCACTGAGCGCGACGCCTACATCGCGAAAAGAACATCAGAAAGCGGATCAAAATGAATCGCCAAATCCTGCATCGCCAGAACCTTGCTTCAGCACAATCAGCCCTTGATTCGGTTTCTTGAGACCTGTTGATCATTTTGGATCTTGATCAAGACTCCCAACACCCCCTCGGCTCTCCTTCGGAGGGGAGAGGGGGGCAGGGGGGTGAGGGGAGCCGCATCGGAAAGTGCAGTGGCTGAAACTAGGCTGCTTGCTTTAACTGATCATCTGCAGGTTTTCGTTGTTTGGGAACTCCGAAAATGATTTGGAGGATTTCGCTGGAGACGCTTGATTGGGTGCCGCGATGGGCGACTACTTTGTAAGAAACAAACTCCGTCCCGGCGGGGAGTGTTGGATCCACAAACTGGCGAGCGCCCGACGTTCCCAGAAGGGTAAAAGTTGTCTCTCCGGGCAATTGCCGATAGATCGTGAAGAACGGACTGTCTTGCAGTCTGGCTTTCCAATCCAGCCTGATGAAACCATCATTGGTTAGAGTGCTCGTGAGTTCGGTTGGCGCAGGAGGGGACCCTGATTTGCTCGGCTTGGCGGGCGGGGGAACGCTGCCTTCTGCATACAGTCCGGGGTTCGATGTGGCTTGGGCTTTGGCTCGAATCGCTTGAATGCTTGTCGACGTGCGACGTCGCAACTCTTGATACTTCAGTTCAAACGCAAGCTGAGCTTGTTGAAGAGCGGCTTTGGCCGCATGAAGGGCAGCATAAGCCTCTTCAGTTTCTGTTAAAGTGTCGGTCAATTCTGCAACTTGTGCCGGATCTAAACCGAGCGTGGTTGCTTGCTCGGTCCAGGGCTCGATTCGCGTGGAAACCCACTGAATCGTTTCGGCTTGGGTCCTCGGTAAAACTCGCATCGTTGACCTTCTTCTTGATCTTGCTTTCTTGAGCTCCCATCTCGGGGCTCGCTCTGTATTTTCGGCAGAGACCCGCTCAAAGTGCAGGGAATTCAGCGGACTTTTGCGAGAATTTCGCACGAATTCGGCCAGCGGGCGGGTGGCTTTTGCGCAAGATCGCGTGACAAAGGGCCATTGTCACGCGAATTTCTGGGGATTCTCATTCGAGGTTGACCCAATTCACTGCATCTTGGCGCGATTTTCTGCGTCCGAGGGCGAATGTCGCGTGACATTGGGCCTCGGTCACGCGAAATCGGCCCGTTTTTCCCGCCGCCCGGCCCGAAGCCTCGCCCTCGGCCTGTTTTGGGGCGAGAGTTCGTCTCGGGAATGGACACGGCCTCCGCCCCGGGCGGCGGGGTGGATCGTCTGAGAGACTGAGGCAAAGACGTGCGTTCGATTGGAGAATGGACAAGGCCTCAGAGATAATCGCAGAACGACGGCGCGAGGTTCGAAACTGGTGTTGTTCATCTCCGCCCCGGGCGGCGGGGCGGAACGTCTTAGAGACAGAGGCAAAGACGTGCATTCGCTTGAACAATCGACACGGCCTCCGCCCCGGGCGGCGGGATCGGTGATGATTGCGGGCCTTTTTCGTTGTTGGGGCTCGCTGGGGTCTCCGATTCGTTTTCGGCTTGGAGATCTGTTCGGAGGCATCCCCTCATGAGCCCATTGGGATCAAGAGTGGGACATGTTTTCCTGCCGCCCTCGGGGCGGAAATGAGCGCCCTCAGCGAAAGACGAAACAGGAATTCGTCGGAGCGTTTAATCGTGGACTTCAGGCTTGGTTTCCAAATCCGCCGCCGCGGGCAGAGCCGCGAGCGCGACGAAGGAGCGCGACCGGCGAGGGCGCGGCCTTGGGCGCGGCGGCGGAAAAGGCCGGCAAAAACCACCGCCCGGAGGCCACTCCCCAGGGTTGAGTCCCCCGAAGCCTTTTGGGTGATCACCCAAGATGCTGCCTCCCAGCGGCGGTCTTAGCAAAGGGCCAGAGCAACGAAGCGGCACGCGGTGCGTTCTTCAGGGTCGTCGACAAGATTTTTGAGGCACCAAGCATCACGAATCAGCCTGCTTCCTCGGCCTGTGAGACACCTCACGGTCCGACGAGAGTGTTTCCACAGATGGTCCCTTTCTAGGGCAGTGCCAGTTTGGCCCGGGCGGAGCCGCGCACAGAGTTCATCACGATGCAGTCCTCGGCATGGGTGAGATCGTCGAGAGTGAGGCGAGCCTCGATGAGAAACTTCGAATTAAGAAAACTCTGACGCAACACTCCCGGCAGGAGTCCGGATTCCAGGGTCGGAGTGAGCCACTGGCCCGCCACTCGAACTGCGATGTTACTGATGCACCCCTCGGTGATCTCGCCTCGCTCGTTGAGGAGCACGACCTCGTCCGACCCGGCGCGCTCGGCCCAGGCTTCGTCGTAGATGCTGCGAAGCGTCGTCTTGTGATAAAGAAAAAGGTTGCCAGAGTCGACTCGGCACGACGACACCTGCAGCCGAACCGGTCGCTCCGACGGCCACTCCGGGAGCGGGCGCTCTTCGACCCTCAGCTGTCCAAACCGGTTGCAAGCCACTCGGAGCAAGACGTCGCGGGAGGCCGATCTCAGGGCCTCGTCCCACTGGGCTCTCAACTCTGATTCGGAAATCGGCCAGCGAAATCGACGAATCGACGCGAGCAGTCGCGCCCAGTGTCGCTCGCGCAACGAGGCCGGCGGAATGAAGGCGTCGAGGCCCGGCGCGGGGGTGGCGCTGATCCGGATCGACTCGAAGAGTTGAAATTCGGGCGGGGGATGCAAGACTTTCGTTTTGGTCATCACCTCTTCGAACTCGATTTCGCTGGTGGAGTCCCAGACGATGCCCGATCCGACTCCGTACTCAGTCGCCGGGACTTTCGGGTGGTGGACCAGAGTTCGGATCGCGACGTTGAAGGCCGCACGCGAACCGGGCCCGACCACGCCGAGGGCTCCGGTGTAAAGGCCCCTCGGGGTCGGCTCCAGTTCGTGGATGATCTCGGAGGCACGAATCTTCGGAGCGCCGGTGATGCTCGCGGCGGGAAAGAGCGCGCGGAAGATCTCGGGCAGACTCGCGTCGGACTCGGCGTGAACGGTGCTGGTCATCTGGAAGACGGTCGTGTAAGGTTCGATCTCGAAGAGCGGATCGACATGGATCGATCCGGGAGTTGCGATCCGTCCGAAGTCATTGCGGACCATATCGACGATCATCAAGTTCTCCGCACGGTCCTTGGTGGAGGCTTGGAGCTCCTGGCGGAGCGCATCATCTTCTCGCGCGGTTCGTCCTCGTGGCCGGGTTCCTTTCATCGGCTTGGATTGCAGGGAGCGACCTTCACGAATCAAGAAGATTTCAGGCGAAAAGGAGAGAACGTGAAACTCTTCGGTGAGGATGCAGGCGGAGCTGGAGTTGGGTTCCCAAGCGGAGACCTGGGCAAAGAGCGCCAGGGGATCCAGTTGGGCATCCTCAAGAGCGAGTCGGAGCGCGTAGTTGACCTGATAGATGTCTCCCTCCACGAGGTACTGCTTGATCTGGTGCAAGGCGTCTTGGAACTCTTCAGGCGTCTGGTTGCTTGTCCAATCGAGAGGGCTTGGCGTCAGGGGCCCCGCTCCGGGGAGCGACGCATTCGCGGGTGCCTCGGCTTCGAAGAAGGCAAACCAAGCCAGCGGCAAAGGGCACTCGCGGGGGCGGGCCATCAGCTTGGCATCCATTGCGGGCGCGGCGTCATAGCTCACAAAGCCGAGGGCGACATGACCCTCTTCGGCCCAGGCCTCTATTCGGCTGAGGAGCGGGAGCACGTCGTCGAGTTCATGAGCCGCGACGACCCGGACGGGATTCTCATAGTGCCGCCAAGGGCCATGCGGGTCGCCGAGCATGTCGCGCACCCAGATTTGGACCTTCGGCCGGACTGACATTTACGAAGAAGAATCCAGCAGTCGGCGGAGTCGACCCAGGGCGTCCACGAGGACGGCGTCCTCTTGCGCCAAACAAAAACGCACCCAGGTTTGGCCTTCGGCGCTCCTCAAAAAGTCGCTACTCGGGACCGCGCCGACTCCGGTGCGATCGATCATCTCTAAGCTGATCTCTTGTGAGGTCTTGCCGGGGAAGAGCGGGGCCATGTCGCAGAGAAGGTAGTACGACCCTTGGGGCACCCACGGCTGGAGGCCCAGCTCCCGAAGTCCGGCCACAAAGAGGTCCCGCTTGGCCTGGTATTTCGCTTGCATCTGGGAGTAGAACTCGGGCGAGAGGCTCAGGACGCCTTCGGCGACGGCGGCTTGGAGTGGTGTCGGCGAGCAGGCATAAACGGCGTCGAGGAATTGCGACACCGGCTCGCCCAGACCGTCGGGGACGACCATATATCCGATGCGCCAACCGGTGACCGAGAAGGTCTTCGAGTACCCTCCCATGGTCAAGGTTCGGTCGGCAAGCTCCGGGAGCGAGCCCGGGGAGACATGGGCTCGTCCGTCGAACGTCATGTACTCATAAATCTCGTCGGTCACGAGCCAAGCCGAGGTTCCTGCGAGGAGCTCGGCGAGTTGTCGGTACTCGTCTGGGGTCCAAACTCGGCCATGGGGATTGCCCGGGGTATTGACGACCACCAGCTTGGTCCGAGGGTTGATGAGCGAGCGCAGTTCCTCCCAGTCAATGCTCCAATCGGGCCGCTGCAACCGAGCGTATCGGATGGTGGCTTCGTACCGCCGGAGCGCCTGAAGGTGATAGGGATAGCTGGGCTCGAAAATGACGGCTTCGTCTCCTGGCGACAGAAACACTCCGCAGACTGCCTCGAACGCCCCGGTGGCTCCGGCGGTGACAAGGACGTTCTCGTCGGGGTTCGTCTCCATGCGATTCCAGGAGCGAAGCTTGTCGGAGAGCGCATGGCGGAGCTTGGCGTAACCCCGCGAGTGGGTGTATTGGTTGTTCCCGCGGGCGATTTCGCGCTGGGCCGCCTCGAGAACTTCAGGCGGGGCGGGAAGATTGCAGACGCCTTGGCCGAGATTGATTCCGCCGACTTTTTGCACGCGCTGGCTGATCTGTCGCAACGCGGGAGATTGGAAAGCCGCGGTTTGGCGCGAAAGCAAAGGGCGGTCCATCAGTCCTCCCACGGGCCTTGGATTGCGGCTTCGCGGCCCTGGGATTTCAATGCTGATTGGAGTGCCTGGGTCAACTCGGCTTGAAGGGCCTCGGCCGGTTCGCCTGATTCCAGTCTCTCCGCAATCCAGGGCAAGTTCAAGATATGGGTGACATTCAGCCCACTCGGGGCGCTGATCTGGGCGAAGTCCACGTCGATGCTGAACGTGACGTTGTCCGGATGTCGATGAAACACAACCCCGACCATATCCACAAGGTCGACCTCCAAGGGCTCTTTGGAGCGAGCCTCCGACTCGGCCATGACGAGGTTTCCGAAGTTGTCGGTCCCATTCCACTGCATCGCTTCATGCTATCCGATTTCGGAGTTCTAAGATTCTGTTTCGCTTGGTATATTGGTTTTACAATGAAGCGCGACGAGATTCAGAAGCTGTTGGAGAATCTTGAGTTTCAAGACGGCGAGTGGTTTGCCCCGTTGCCAGACAGTGTCCAGTTCCTGGGCCGACCGACGACGGTGCAATTCGAGACGTACCCAATTCCAAAGCCCGACAACCGCCGACCCAACGAAGTCGAACTCGCGCTCGCGACCCAGGTGCTGGAACACATCGAGGAGCTGATGCCGAAGATCGAGGCGATGTTTGTCGAGTACCACTCAGGGGGAAGTGAGGCGATGATCGAGACCGCTTCGGAGCCTCAAGTCCGGATCAGCACCGACAGCATCGAGCTCGATGGGCCGGAGCGGTGGCTCTTTTCCGTCAGTAGCACGATGAACGAGTTTATGACTCTCGTCATCTGCGATGGCCTTGAGGTCCTCGAAGCGACGGGAGACTGATGCCTGAGCCATCCATTTTTGAGCTGCGAACCGAGTTCATCACCCTGGGGCAGTTTTTGAAAGCCGCTGGGATGGTGGATGAAGGGTGGCAAGCTCGAGAGTTTCTTCAACGAGAGTATGTTCGGGTGAATGGCGAGCCAGAAAACCGACGCGGTCGAAAGCTCCGGCCGGGAGACCTGGTCGAATGGAACGGTCAGACGTTCGAAATTCAGGGTTAGCCTTTGACTTCGGGGGGATCGCTCTGGTAGCTTCGAAGGGACCGGCATGACAGAGCCCCAACTTGACATCCTCTATACCGAAGACCAGATTCAAGCTCGAATCAAGGATCTTTCGCTTCAAATTCGACGCGACTACGGGGACGAACCCATGGTCCTGATCGGGGTGCTCAAAGGGAGCTTGATGTTTCTGGCCGACTTGTCGCGGCATTTGGGCCACCAAGTTCGGATCGACTTCATGCAGCTGAGTAGCTATGAAGGCGGGACCAGTAGCACCGGGGTCGTTCAGATTCGCAAGGACCTCGACCAAACCATCGAGGGCGAGCGGGTGCTGATTGTCGAGGACATCGTCGATACAGGATTGACTCTGGCCCATCTCCGCGAACTCTTGATGACTCGACATCCGTCCATGCTTCGGGCGGTCTCGTTGCTTCGAAAGCCCGAGGCAGCGAAGGTCGAGGCGACGTGTGAATACGTTGGATTCGAGATTCCGAACCAATTTGTGGTAGGATATGGTCTAGACTATCGGGAGAGATTTCGGAATTTGCCGTACATCGGCATCCTTCTGAATCCCGACTAGCCGACTCCCCGACTTCTTGACGAGCCCTTTTCTTGGGCGCTTGACGCCTCAAGGCCGGGCTTGTTTCCCAAAACCATCATGCATAGCGCAAACTCAATTTTGACGGCAGGTCGCTCGTGACCCACAGTTTCCGACCGAAAGGCGGACCCAGCCAAAATCGTCGAGGCCGAGGCAAAGGCCGCGAGGGTCTGCCTCGAACCGACTCGGCGGCGGAACTCGAACAGCTCCCCGAGATCGACTTTAACCACTACGATCAGATGACGGCCACGGAATTGGCCAAAGAGGCCAAAAAGGCCAAAATCGATCTGGACCTGGACCGACACTCGGTGATCGAACGGCTGCTCGAAAAGGCCAACCCCGATGCTCTTTATGGTCGCGGCATCCTCGAAATCCTTCACGACGGATGGGGATTTTTGCGGCGAGACAACTACCTCCCTTCGTCGCAAGACATCTATGTCAGCCAATCTCAAATCAAGCGGTTTGGACTCAAATCGGGCGACACTGTCTATGGCCTGGTTCGCGCGCCGAAGGAAGGCGAAAAGTACCGGGGCATGCTCCGGGTCGAGAGCAATAATGGCCACGGCACCGCCTCTCCTGAGAATCAGGCTCGTCGCGACTTTGAGTCTCTGACCCCTCTCTTCCCGGATGAGCGCATCCGAATGGAGTCGACGCCAGAGAATATTCCCGCCCGGATCATCGACTTGATCGCCCCGATTGGAAAGGGTCAGCGCGGCTTGATCGTCGCCCCGCCGAAGGCCGGAAAGACCACGATCATCAAGACGATCGCTCAGGCTGTCGCGATCAATCATCCTGAGATCTGCCTGATGGTTCTTTTGGTCGACGAGCGGCCCGAAGAGGTCACCGACATGCGCCGATTTGTCAAAGGCCAAGTGATCAGCTCGACCTTTGATGAGCCCCCCGAGAACCACATGCGAGTCGCGGAGCTTTGCTTAGAACAAGCCAAGCGACAAGTCGAAGCGGGGCGAGACGTGGTCATTCTGTTGGACTCGATCACCCGGCTTTCACGGGCTTCGAACTTGACGATCAACCCGAGCGGACGCACGCTTTCCGGCGGACTCGATCCGGCGGCGCTCTATCGGCCGCGCCGATTCTTTGGTGCTGCGCGAAACATCGAAGAAGGCGGCTCGCTGACGATCATCGCCACCGCCTTGATCGACACCGGTAGCCGAATGGATGACGCGATTTTTGAAGAGTTCAAAGGCACCGGCAACATGGAGATCGTGCTGGATCGAGATCTGGCAGAGCGGCGCATCTGGCCGGCCATCGACGTCAAGCGCTCGTCCACACGGCATGAAGAGAAGCTCTTCGACCGTGAGCAGCTCGAAGGCGTGGTCCAGCTTCACCGAATGCTCGCGAACGCGAACAACACCGTCGAAGCGACCGAGTCGCTCATCAAGCTTCTCAAGCGAACGCCGACCAACGGCCTCTTCTTGGACTCGGTGATTCAAAAGACCCGCGCAACCGTCTAACCTCAGATGGTCTTGTTCGCCCTGGTTTGCGCTTGGAAGCAAGCCGATCCTCCGCAGGATCGGCTTCGTTCGGCGGAACTGGTGCCCATCGGCGAGCGCGCCGAGTACAAGGTCTCCCTGGCTCGGACCGACTCGGTTCGACGCACCACCCGGTGGAATTGGAAGATTGCTCGCGCGAGGCTCCGAGCCGCGCAAGGATCCAGCGCGCTTTGGGAGTTTGAGTTCTTGGAGACTCGCCGCGTCGTCGGTGGCCGAAGCATGAACTACCCTTCGCCGAGGCCGTTGCGATTATCACAAGGGGAGTCGCTTCTGCCTGCGGTTGATTCTGCCTGGCGCACCGAGAGCACCTGGGGGGCTTTTGCGCTGGCGGTCTGCTTGACGCCATTGCCGGGGGAGTTGGGTTTGGACGAAGAACGATCTCTGGATTCCGAAGGCGCCCAGCTGACGTGGCGAGTCACCAAACTGGATCCAAACCGCGCACAAGTCTCTTGGCGCATCCGCGACGCCGAGAAAATGACGTGGCGTCTCGACCTCGACCTGGCTCGCCCCTCGGGGCAATTAGTCAAAGCCAGAGGCGAAATCCTCGGCCTCGACCCCGACACCCCGGCGACTCTCTCAATCGAATTCTTGCGGAAGAGTTAAGCGCCGGACCTCTTCTTACACAGCTTTCGTTGATTGAAACTCCTCACAAGCATTACCAATCGCTCCAGAACAAATTCCCCGGATTCATTGAGGTTCTTGTACACTGAGAACTTAGTGCGACGTCGGAGCGTCCTCGGTAAGGGTGTGTCTGTGCAAAAACTACGAGTTCTAGGACTTCTGCTCATCGGGGTGTTAGTTTGCGCCGCGCAAGCGACCATCAAGGGGCTGACGATTTCGGTCGAGCCGGCCTTTGATCCGCCCTTGGCATCCTCGCAAGGGGCGCCACTTGAGATCACGTTGACCAACGACGGAGAAGCTCTGTCGGGTGAACTCAAAGTTGAGGGCGACTATTCGTCGATGCGATATCCGGTCGAGCTGCCGAGTGGCTCAAAGAAGGCCTGGATAGCTTATGTGAATCTTGAATTTGACGACCTCAGCGTTTCGCTGATCACCAATCGCGGGCGACAGTCCACAAGATTCGAGACCGAGTCGTTTGCGAGGCGAAGTATCCTCTTACTGGGTGGATTCTCAGGCCAACTCGGTTTTCTGCAGACCGGTGCCGAAAATTCATTTGCCGAAGAACTCACCCCCGCTTACTGGCGCACGAAGCTCGCGCCGGACCGGACCATCGCGTTCATGAACTATTCAGCGGTTGTTCTCGGGGAAGGGGCCGAGCGCTTGCCGGACGCCACGATCGAAGCGGTGAAAGGGTACGTGCTGGCCGGAGGGTGCCTGATCGTCCCAACTGGGCCGGGCCTACCGATCTTTCAGGACCCTCGCCTCTCCATGATCTGGGGCCCGCAATCCGTCGATTACATGCGGATCGGCGGGAGCGACTCGCTTGCTGCCATCGGCGGGAGTCCGGTCAAGATGGAGTTTGGAATCACGAAGGGGTTCCGGGGCGGGGAAGCATTTTTCAGGGAAGACGGCGTTCCTCTCGTGAATCAGTATCGATTTGGCCGGGGCACGGCTTTTCTCCTGGCCTTCGATCCTCTGGACGGGCCGATGACGAAATGGCCCGGCCGAGCGAAGCTCATCGGCGGCCTGGTTCGGATGAGCGCGACCCTGACCAACTTGCCGATCGTCCTTTGGCCTCTTCGAGGCCGAGACACGGACTATGGCGGATACCCGCCTCCAGAAGTATCTTCCGAGTTTGGGCTCAACGATCAGTCGGCATTCAACATCCAGCCCCCGGCCTCACGGACGATCTTCTGGGTTCTTGGACTCTTCGTCGTGATTGTCGTGCCTCTAAACTTTTTCATCTTAGGCGCGATCAAAAAGCGAGAATGGGCGTGGTTCACATCCCCGGTGATCAGCATTGTGTTTGCGGTGGTGTTTTTCCGAGTTGCGGGTCAGCTCCATCAATTCGGCCAATCCATCCAAACATCGGCCAGTATCTATGCAGATCTGCGCTCTCAGAACGCGGTCGTCGTGGGAACCAATAAGCTCTTTTTCCCGAAGGCTGGCCGTTACGACCTCGGCCTCCAACGGGTTGAACATATCTCAATTCAAAATGAGCGCTTTGGGTCGGTCGACTTTCGGCCGATCGACACCGGAACGGTCCAGTGTCCCGAAGTCGTGATGGGCGCCTTGACGTTTACAAAAGTTGCATTTTTTGGGAATATGGATGTGGGGCCTTTGCTGCAAGGTATCACAAGAACTCGGACGCGTGATGGGTTCGTCGTGACGCTCAATCCTCCGCCGGGTTTGAGTGTTCAACCAGGCGACACGGGAGTCGTTCCTAAAGTCGACGGGCGACAGCTTGTTTGGACGATCCCAACGAAAGCAATCGTTCGGAACGAGAATCGACAAACCTCGCAGGGAAATCCGCTCACACTTCTTAATTTTCGAGTCACCGGGTTGCGGTTGGGCGTGACGAACGGCCAAGAAGTGGCCGCTCCCCAAGGCGGCGTTGAAGTCTTTCTACGAATGCCGGAGGATACGCCATGATTCGCTTGATGGACACCTTTGAAAGTCCGCTTCTCGGTGAGCGAAAACGGGCGATCCGAAAGATCATGAACCCTACGACTTCGAAGGGGACGAATACCGCAATTCGCGCATTAATTCTTTTGCTTTATCTAGTCTTAGCGGTTTATGGACTGAGTGTCGATAATTCCGCATTACTCGCGGTGATCTCCTTTGCGCTCTTGACAGCTCTATGCTTCCTAACTCCGGCCCTTCTCCATAGTGCGATTGCCGGAGAGCGAGAAAAGAGAACTTGGGACTTTTTGGCGGTTGCTCCCTTAACTGCCAGCCAGATTATTTTGGGAAAGTTTTCAGCCGGGATGTCGGCAGTATTGATGCTCATGCTGGCTTGCTCTCCCTTCTTCTTGATGTCCACTTTTCGACCAGTTGATCCAGAAATGTCCCTCAGTTATCCTACAACCTTCGTCACGCAGCCACAATATGTTCTTTATATCGCCCTCACTATCTTAACGTTTTCGATGGCGCTCGCAGCTTTTTCTATCTTGATCTCCTCTCGAAGTCGCCGCGCCTTTACTGCCCAGGGCGTCATCTTAGGGTTGGAAGCTCTTGTCCTTCTGATCTTTCCTACGTTTCTTTCTGCCATTTCGACGGATCGAATCTATGTTCGCCTTTTAACGGCTTTGAGCCCCTATTCTAGCGTCTCAGGGAGTCTCGATCGCGCGGTGGAAGGTTCCGACTTCTATGGCGTGGGATCCGACGCACTTCCAATGCTCATTCCTCCCTTGATTCCTTGTGCGACTTATCTCATCTTCACTGTTCTCTGTCTCATTTGGTCGGAGCGAACCATTCGTTTTGCCGACAACGACGTTCGATTTGTGAAAGCCCGTGCTAGAAATTCGTAATCTTCGCAAAACATACGGCGATTTGGTCGCGGTTCGTGATTTGTCATTCACGCTCGAACCGGGCGATATCCTCGGCTTTATTGGCACCAATGGTGCCGGTAAGACCACGACGATTCGGATGGTCTCGACGCTTCTGGAGCCAACCTCAGGAACGGCCAGTATCAACGGCTTCGACATTCAGCGCGACCCGATGGGTGTTCGCCGCTTAATCGGCTACATGCCCGACTTTTTCGGACTCTATGATGATGTGAAGGCCTGGGAATACCTCGACTTTTTTGCCAATATCTATGGCATTCCGTCCAAGCAACGACCTAGCGTGATCGACAACGTTTTGGAGCTCACGGACCTCACAACGAAGCGCGACGCCTTTGTTCAATCGCTTTCGCGCGGGATGCAGCAGCGCCTTTGCTTGGCAAGATGCCTGGTTCACGATCCTGCGCTGCTCTTACTTGATGAACCTGCCTCAGGGCTCGATCCGCGTGCCCGGGCAGAGCTGCGGGAACTGATTCTCGAACTCGGTCGAATGGGCAAAATCGTCATCGTCTCCTCGCACATCTTGCCCGAACTCGCGGGATTCTGCAACAAAGTCGGCGTGATCGAGCGGGGAGAGCTCTTAGCTTTTGGCGGCGTGGGCGAGGTCGTCCGGAGCGTCCAGCCGCATCGCAAGGTCCACGCCCGGATTGTTGGTGAGCTCGATGGAGTCGTCGCCACGGCGATGGCTTGTGCGGGCGTGAGCGATGCCCGAATTGACAACTCGGGGTCGGTGGTGATCGATTTGCAAGGCAGTCACGAGGACCAAGCCGAGCTTTTGAAGACCTTATTGGCAAAAGGTCATCGCATCTTCGAATTCCGCGAAGAGGCCGTGAACCTGGAGGACGTCTTCTTGAAGCTGACACGAGGAGATGTGAACTAGATGTCGGCCATTGGGAATTGGATGACAGAGCAACGGCGAGCCTTCTTCAGCAACGCCGTTTCGCAGCGCGACTTTCGCACGCAAATGCGCGGGAAGAAGGCCGTCCTTTTGTGGCTTTTCTATCTCGGCGTCTTCTTCTTTGTTGTGGGATTTGGTTATCAATCCCAGGTGGAAGTGCACTCGGGAAATCTGGTCGAATTGCAATCCAGCCTGAATTCATTCTACCAATCGATCATCGCCGCATTGGGGGGATTTATTGTAATGGCAACTCCGGCCCTGACGGCTCTGAGCGTCGTCGGTGAGAAGCAGCGCCAATCGCTCGATCTGGTCGCGTGCTCGCCGGTCTCTTTTCGATACTTATTGCTCGGAAAGATGATCGGCTCATTCCGATATGTTTGGATGCTCTTGGTGTTGTCCTTGCCGTTTACTGCGGTCTGCGTCTCGCTGGGCGGTGCAACTTGGCAAAACGTGCTGGTTTCTTATGCCCTTTTGGCTGCGCATGGCTTGGTGCTCATGTCGATCGGCATCCTGATTTCTTCGGTATCTCAGACCGCGACTACAGCGATTCTTTATTCGTACTTTTGTACGTTAGCCTACTCCGTCTTGACCTTTGCGCTCGCCGCAGATGCTTCGCCGTTGTTTTCTTTCGGTCCACGCTTGCAAGACCCCTTTGAGGCCCCCGTATCTGTTGCGCTGAGTCCCTTCTTGGCCGCTTCAGCTGCCTCGACTCACACCACGATTTTGGACTACGCTGTGCCGAACTGGATTCTCGCGGTGGGGGTTTGCCTCTTGTTAGCCGACCTCTTTTTGGCAGGAGCCGGTTCGGCTCTCGGGGCCTACGGGGCGAAAGAAACGCTCCGATTTCGAACTCGATTGCTTGTGAATGCCGTTCTCGTCGGAAGCTTTTCGGCCGCGATCTACGCGGTCGGGAGTCGCGTCGGTTCTCGCTCGTCTCTGACCAATGAATCTAATTTCTGTTTCTATATAGCCTTCCTCTGCCTCTCACCGCTTTTGGCCAATCTCTTCGCCTGGAATTGGAATGCGCCCAAGAGGTTTCAGTACGACGGCGATTTTCGTCTCCGTCAGATATTCCGGGGCACTCCCAGCGGTGGTTTACCTTTTGCGATCCTTCTGATCCTGGTTGGGAACTTCTCGGCGATGGGAGTCGGGCTTCTTGTCGGAATTCCCTTGACTGCAACTTCAATGGGCATCCTTGTTTTCTGCGCGGGCTATGCAACTTTGTGGTGGGGCCTCACGCAGCTCACGAGCTGCTACGCGGCGGATCTCAAGTTTGCCCGCGTGATTCCATTTTTTGTGGTCCTGCTATGTGAATTGGCCGTGGTCATCGCCGTAGCCATGACCTCAGATAGGCGCACGAATCCTCTCTACACCTTCTCCTTTATCTCCGGACCAGTCATTGCGGATCACGATGGCTTTTTGAAGTATGGGGTCGCCGCAGCCGTCGTCGGAATCGTATTAAGACTCTGTAGCCGAACGCCTCGCAAGGAAAGAAACATTGAAACAGTCGCCTAACTTCTTAAGCCGCTTTCGAAGACGAGTTTTGCTCGCGAAGGCATGGAAAATGGCCTCTTGGGGCCTTTGCCTAGCTGCAGGCGTCACCCTCATCTTGGGGGCCCTGGACTTCTGGCGCGTGCAGTATGTCTCGGTCTGGATTTTAGTCCTGTTGCCGATTCTTGGAGCTGTTCTAGGTGCCCTCTTGGGGCTTTTGCAAAGGACGTCTTTAGGCGACCTTGCCCAAAGCATTGATCGACGCGCCAACCTCGCTGATCGCGTCACGACAATGTCCGAAGACCATGAGGCGACGGCGCTTTGGGAACTCCAAGAGCGCGATGCGCACGCGAAGTTGGACGCACTCAAGCCCGGACATCTCTATCCGATCCGGCTGACTCGCTGGCATGGCCTCGGCCTGGTGCTTGTGATCGCGACCGCGAGCTTGTTTCTGCTCGGGAACTCGGGAGTCCTGATTCCGAAAGGGGAAAAGATGGAGCGAGAAGACCTCGCCAAGATCGGCGAGCAGATCGAGCGCGTGGCCAAGCCAGTGGCAGAAGAGGAGAAAATTGACCCCGAAGTGCAACAGCTCGCCAAGGAGTTTCAAAAGCTCAGCCTTGAATTGCAGAAAAAGCGCGTTCCCAAAGCGGAGGCGCTTGCCAAGATGAACGAACTGAATGAGCAGAGCAGAGAGCTCGCGAACAAGAACCTCGACCAAGCTGAAGAACAAACCAAAATCGCCGAACAAGCCTTGATGGAAAAAGCCGAAGCGCAAGCACGGGCCGAGACCGGGATTCAAGAACCGCTCGATGAGCAGATGAGGGCCCAATCGCGCGAAGAGCTGGAACAGATGGCGAAGCAGGGCCAGGCGGATCTGCAGAAACTGGAATCTCAACTTCAATCTGGCAAAAATGGACAAGGTCAGTCGATGTCCGAACAAGAGCGAAAGCAAATCGAATCGCAAGTCGCTGATTTGAATCGGCAACTCCAACAGATCGAACTCAGTCAAGCCGTCCAGGACATGATGAAGCGCATGCAGGAAAGCAAGGAGTGGGCGGAGATCCAAAAGCTGATGCAAAAAATGCAAAAGCAGATCAGCGAAGCCAAGAAAGGTGAACAAAAGAATCTCACGAAAGAGCAGATCGAAGAGATGCAAGAAATGCTCGAAGAACTGGCCGAGCGATTGAAAGATGATGAAGAGATGAAGGCGTTTCTCGAAGCGATGAAAGAGGCTCTCGAAAATATGAAAGAAGCGGGACAATGCGAGGGCATGTGCCTGAGCATGGGGATGCCCATTCCAGGCGCCAGTGGACCAGGTCAAGACAATCTTTTTCGCGACACTCAAGTCCTGCCGCTGAACAAAGACGAACAGGATATCCAGTCCAGACCGGACCTCAAGGCCGTGAGGGGTGAGCGCCGAGAGGAAGGCCCCGAAACGTACGTCGAAGTCCGCGGGCCGAGCGCATTGGGAGAAAGAAGCAAAGTGCCTTTTTCCAAAGTCCTTCCTCAGTATAAGCAACAAGCGGAAAGCGCGCTCCGCAACGGAAAGATTCCCAAGAAGCACGAAGGTCGAGTGCGCGACTATTTCAATAGTCTTTCAGGAGAGAAAAAGTAATGGAAGCTCGAGAAGAAGTTCAGTGGTTCACGCAAACTTATCACGCTTTGCAAAGCGAGATTCGCAAGGCGATTGTCGGCCAAGAGGAAGTCGTCGAAGCCGTCCTGATCGGGCTCGCTTCGAATGGCCATGTGTTGTTGGAGGGTATGCCCGGACTCGGCAAAACGCGACTTGTTCATGCTCTGGCGAAAGCTCTCAATTTGCAGTTCTCCCGGATTCAATTCACGCCAGATCTGATGCCGGCGGATATCACTGGGACCAACGTCTATCAGTCCGGTCAGTTCGAGTTCCGACGAGGACCACTTTTTGCCAACGTTATCCTCGCCGATGAGATCAATCGGGCGACCCCCAAAACGCAATCTGCGATGCTCGAGGCGATGCAAGAGCATGCGATTACTGTCGGCGGAACAACGTATCCTCTGCTCGAACCTTTTCTCGTGATGGCGACGCAAAATCCGATTGAACAAGAAGGAACTTATCCGCTGCCTGAGGCGCAGCTCGATCGGTTTATGTTCAAAGTTCTGGTCGGCTCGCCGAATCGATCTGAACTCAGCAAGATTGTCTTGATGACGACGGGTGAAAAGGAGGCAGAGCCCCAGGCCGTTGCCGATGGTCATGCCGTTCTGAAGATGCGCTCGATGGTGCGCCAAGTTCCGATGGCTCAGCCTGTTTTGGATTACGCCTTGTCGTTCGTCCTCGCGTCCCATCCGGATTCCCCTGAGGCCCCCGATGTCGTGCGCCGCTATGTGCGCTTCGGCTCATCTCCCCGAGGCGCTCAAGCGCTTGTTTCGTCCGGTCGAGTTCGGGCGCTTTTGGCGGGTCGATTCAACGTGGCAAGAGATGACATTCGTGCATCGGCCAAAACGGTTTTGCGTCATCGACTCTTGCTTAATTTTGAAGCCGCCGCAGACCGAGTCGATGCCGATCAGGTCATTGAAGGTTTGGTCCAAGCGATCGATACGGCGGATCGCGATCCTGTGCGAATCTGAAATGAGACCTGTCCCTCGCTCGCTTCTTCAGCCCCACGACCTTGGCTTTGTCGAAGGCCTCAAGCTCCGTGCTCGGTGGGCGCGTTCGGGTTCCGCCCGGGGCGAGCGAATTTCGGCAAAGAAAGGCACAAGCATCGAGTTTGAGGACTTTCGGAGCTACTCAGAAGGGGATGACCTGCGGCATATGGATTGGAATGTCCTGGCGCGCTTGAACTCTCCGGTCATTCGGACGTATCGCGACGAAGAGGACCTCAACGTTTACCTACTTCTGGATGCTTCGCCGAGCATGGATTTTGGGAGCCCCACGAAGCTGGAGACGGCCCAGAAGCTCGCGACCGTTCTCGGGCTTGCCGCCCTCAACACAGGGGACGCTCTGCGGCCTCGGTGGGTCGGCTCGACGGGCGAATCGCACACGATCTTGCGCGCCCGATCCTCCGCTCGCCGATTTCAGGATTGGCTTGAGAATCCTCTGCCCTCGTCGCTCGGTCTGTCCGAAGGTTTGCGGGCGTTTGCCCGAGTGATGCCCAAGCCCGGATTGGCCATATTGATCACCGATGGGATGGATCCCGCCTTCGCCCAGGCACTCCAGTCTTGGGCGGGGTTGCGCATGGAGGTCTGGGTCGTCCAGGTTTTGGCCGATGTGGAGGTCGATCCTGACCTGGAAGGCGATTTGCGTCTGATCGACGCCGAGTCGGGCTCTTCGGTGGAAGTCACGGCCAACCGGGACGCCCTCATCGAATACAAAAAGAATCTTCGTGAGCATTGCGCGACCATCGAGACCGCAGCCAAGCGCATCGGCGGCGGCTATGTCCGAGTGCAGAACAACGAGCCGCTGATCGGAATTCTGAAAGAGAAGCTCATGCGGCAAGGGTGGATCGAAGGTTGAGCTTCGCCGCCAGTTCGGTGCTTTGGCTGCTCCCCATCTTGGGCGGGGGAATCGTCTTGTTGTATCTGCTCAAGATGCGTCGTCGCGATCTCAAGGTGCCGGCGACGTTTTTGTGGCCAGCGATGACCTACGAGATTCGCGCAAACGCCCTCTTCCAGCGACTCCGGTTCAACTGGCTGATGGTGTTGCAGTTGCTCATTCTGACGGCGCTGGTTGTGGGCCTCGCTCAGCCCCAATGTCGACGCGAAGGACTCACCGGAGAGGTGACGGTCATCGTCCTTGACGCCTCGGCGAGCATGAAGGCCACCGACGTCCAGCCGTCGCGATTTGCGGTCGCCCAGTCCGAAGCGCAGGCGCTCATCAACTCGAAAAAGCCCGCCGACCGAATGGCGGTGGTGCTCGCGGGGCCCGTCCCCAGGGTGGCCTATTCACTCGGCAATGATGCGGCCGCGTTGCGGCGAGCGGTCAATTCTGCCGAAGGGACCGACGCCGAGAGCGATATCGGCGAGGCGATGCGACTTGCGGGGGCCATCGCCGGGAAGATCGCGGGAGCGCGAATCATTCTGATTTCCGATGGCGTGTTTCCGGAGGTCACCAACTTCGGCGCTGGAAAAGCAAAAGTTGAGTTTCGGTCGATGGGCACCCGACAAAGCAACGTCGCGATCCAAGCCCTCGGAGTCGATCAAGGCTACGTGTATTTCGGCGTCAAGAACTACGGCCTGGATGCCCAGAAAGCGAGCCTGACCCTCTACGCCGACGGGAAGGTGCTCAATGCCTTCAACTTTAGTGTGGGAGGGGGCAAGACCTATGGCAAGACTCTCCTCGCGCCCAAGCAAGCTGAAGTCATCGAAGCCAAGCTGGACGTCGCTGACGACCTTGCCGCCGACAACTACGCGGTCTGCTTGGCGGGCGGGGCCGCCCAGATCAAGGCGCTCCTGGTCTCTCCGGGCAACCTCTTTTTGGAGCGGGCCTTGTCGCTCGACCCCAGGCTCGTCCTCGACAAGTCGCCCAGCCTGCCGACTTCTGCGCGGGATGGCGCTTACGATCTGGTGGTCTTTGATGGGGTTCCCGAGCAGCCCGTTCAAGCCAAGGCGATCTTGTCCTTTGGGAAGGCTAGACCCGGCAAGATTGTTCGCAACCCGGCCTTGGTCGAAGCTCGCGGCGAAGGATCCTTTGCCGACGTGGACTTAGGCGGGGGCTTCGCTGCCGAAGCCGTGAGCTATCAGCCCAAACCCGGCGAGACGACCTTTATCCAGTCGGGCAACTTGCCTTTGGTCGTGGGAAGCAAAGGCAAAATCCCGTCGCTCTATGTGGCGATCGATCCGTTGAAGTCGGATCTTCCGCTCCAACCCGCTTTCCCCGTCCTGGTGGGCACTGCTCTGGATTGGCTCTTTCCCGCGGGCAGGCTCTCGGGCGTTTTGGCGGCCGACTCGGGCCGAACCTTGAGCTTGGAAGCCGAGGGCCTCGACGAATTGACGATTCTCTCGCCGCAGGGCAAGCAGCGCCTCGAAGCAACCAACGGTCGATTCGTTTTGAGGCGACTCGCCGAGGTCGGCACCTACACCTTGCAGTACCCCACTCCGCGCAAGCTCTATGTCCAACTGCGCTCGGAGAATGAGTCCAACATCAAGCCTCGGGATAGCGTCACTCTCGGTTCGGCACCCGTCTCCCAGCTTTCTTCCATCTGGAGCCTCGCCGATCTTTGGCCCTATTTTGCTGGCCTTGCCCTCCTGATTCTCGCCTTCGAGTGGTGGCTTTTTGCGAGGAAGTCGTGATCCACTTTTCGCAACCTTGGGTGTTGCTCCTGCTGTTCCCCCTTTTGGGCCTGTTGATTCGGTCTTGGAGAGCGGTCGGTGGGATGGCGAAATCCAGGAAACTCTTGGCTCTTGTTCTGCGCGGACTCGTTGTGACCAGTCTCGTGCTGGCTCTCGCAGGTCCTGAACTGAAGCGCCCGAATGCGGGTCTCTGCACGATCTTTCTCTTGGACCGCTCGGAGAGCGTCTCCGACTTTGACCAACGCATTCAACTTCAGAAAGTCAATGAGGCGCTCCAGTCGCTGGCCCCCGGGGACCAAGCATCGATCATCGTCTTTGGCAAAGAAGCGGCGATGGAAGTCGCCCCCGGGGCCCTGCGCTCGCTGGATCGGGTGCTTTCGGTGATCGATCCCTCCGGCAGCGACTTGGCATCGGCGGTGCGCCTGGCTCTGGCGAGCTTCCCTCCGGGCAAAGCCAAGCGAATCGTCCTTCTGTCAGATGGGAATGAGACTCAAGGCGACGTGGCGGAGGCTGCTCTGATGGCCGCGACCGACGGCGTCGAGATCAATACCTTGCCGTTTATCGAGAGCAAGTCGCGCAGCGAGGTTCTGGTCTCGGGGATCGATTTGCCGAGCGATCAGCGCATCGGTCAGCCGTTCGATATCCGCATTCAGGTCGATGCGACCCAAGCCGCGACCGGAGAGATCACGCTTGATCGAAACGGGATGCCGCTGCGCAAGATGCGCGTTTCGCTCACCCCCGGACGCAACACACTGGTCATGAGCGACAAGCTGAGTGAACCGGGGTTCTTCCGATATCGCGCGTCGATCAAGACCGAACAAGATGCCGACATTCGCAACAACGTCGGAATGGGATTCGTCGCCGTTCGGGGGCGGCCCCGAATCCTCGTCTTGCAACAAGACATCAAACAAATCGCATTCGTCAAGGCGCTCAGGGCTCAAGAAATTGTCGTCGATTTAGGCGGACCTGGATCGGTGCCCGTCAAACCTGAAGACTTTCAAGTTTATGACGCGGTCATCCTGAACGACATCAACGCGGCTTCGATGCTTCCCGCGCAAATGCAGCTCCTGGCTTCGAGCGTTCGGAATTCGGGCATCGGTTTTGCCATGATCGGGGGCGAGAACAGCTTCTTGCCCGGAGGCTATTATGGCACTCCCCTTGCCGACATCCTCGCCGTCGATCTCAACATTCGGCAGCGAAAGACTTTTCCATCAGCGACCATCTTGATCGTCGCCGACATGTCGGGTTCGATGGGCATGATCGAAGACGGTCAACCAAAAGTTCGGCTCGCTGCAAAAGCCGCCGAGCAGACCATCACGATGCTCTCTCCTCTCGATCGCGCGGGAGTGGCTGTTTCGACCGATGCCATCGAATTCGTTGCTCCAATTCAACTCCTCACCAACAAGCAAAGGGTGATCTCACAAGTCCGAAAACTCGCGGTCGGAGGGGGCGGAATTTACATCATGCCTTCGTTGGTTTTTGCCGAGAAAGAGCTGGCTAAAGAGACAACCAAAGTCAGGCACTTGATTCTTTTGGCAGATGGTGCAGATTGCGATTCCTTAGAGGGAGCTAGAGCGCAAGTCGCTCGCATGCGCTTGCAGAAGATCACTACGACTTGTGTTTCGATCGGAGACGGTCAATTTGTTCCTGATTTGAAGCAACTCGCCGCTATCGGCGGTGGGCGGTTCTATTTGGCCAAAAAAGCCTCACAATTGCCCGCAATCTTTACTCAAGACGCAGCGATTATGAGTCGATCCGCAATCGAAGAAGGGGTCTTTTTGCCCAAGCTCATCGTGGGGGATGAAGCGATCAAAGGTATCGACTCGACGCCCCCGCTTTTTGGATACTGCCTGAGCGACTTTAAGCCACTCTCGCGAGTGGGCATGAAGACTCATAAGGACGACCCCTTATTGGCGACGATCCAAGCTGGCTTAGGGACCAGTTTAGCGGTCACTTCGGACGCTCAGCCTCGCTGGGCTCAGCGTTGGGTTTCTTGGGAAGGATATGGTCGTTTTTGGGCGCAATCGGTGCGGTCTATTTCGCGCAAAACTTCCGCAAATCGTTATGTGACTCAGACTTCTTCTGAAGGCGGCAAGGGCTTTGTTGAGATCACCGGCGCTGATGCGGCGGGAAATCCCGTCAATATCGCGCCGACGGCCGCAAGGGTGTCGTTTCCTGACGGCAATTCGAAGGAACTTCAATTGACCCAAACAGGTCCTGGGAAATTTACCGCTGCCTTTGAGGCAGACCTTTTGGGCTCGTATATTGTGACGGTGGTCGAGGGCACTGGAGCAGAGGCAAAAGTCAGTTCGAGCGGGCTCAGTTTTGCGTATCCTCCCGAATACCGAACGTCGAAGCCGAACTCGAATCTTTTGCAAGAATTAGTAAAGTCGACGAACGGAAAGTCCTTAAGATCGCCGAGCGAAGCCTTTCGCCCGGTTGCGAATCCTGGCTCGACAATTCAGCCCGTCTGGGCGTGGTTCTTGATGTTCGCGATTTTCGCATTGCCCCTCGACATTGCGGTCCGCCGGATCGCGTTGCCGCTCAAAGAGATCTTCCTGAAAGCGCTCGTTGCCCTGCGAGGCCGAAAGGTGGAGACTCCGGTCGCTTCAAACATCGATCGCCTGCAGGGCGCCAAGGCAAGAGCAGCCAAGCGATCCGAATCAGTCACGATCACGCCGGGCGAGGAAGCCAAGAAGCCTGAGCCCCCGCAATCAAACCCACAAGCCCCCCCAACGGGCCGCTCCGCCTCGGACAGCCTCCTCGCCGCCAAGCGCAATCGTTCGAAAAACGATAGAGAGTAGGGTCCGGCCGGTCGGACCGCCAGCATCGCGGCCGCACTCGACGAGCTCATTTTTTCGAGCCAGTGTGGACGCTCCCGGTCTCAAGCTTCGTTGTCGACCGGGATAGATCGGCGAGGCCGTCCCTTGTTCGGCCAGCATTCGAGGAGGCCCTCGCGGCCGGACAAAAAAAGAGAGGGTCCCGGGAACTCTCGTCCCCAGGACCCTCGTCGCGAGCTGTCGGAGAGCTTAGCTGCTCTTCTTTGCTCGGCGGCGTCGGGCCAGAGCGGCCAGACCAAGACCGAGAGCCAGCATCGTGCCCGGCTCAGGCACCGCGGTGATGCGGTATCGCAGGGCGGTTGGCGAGGTGGGGTTATCCCACTCGAAGACGCCCGCGAAGCCCGGATCGGTGGGCCATGCCGACGCGAATTGGTTCAACAGGGTGTTCGTCGAAGCGAACGTCGCCAAGGTGTAGACGTTGCCCACGGCGATTCCGCTCAGAGCGTACATGTCGTAGTTGATGACGTCCGTCGGGGAGGCCGTGTTGAAGGTGGCTCGAACTCGGAGCAAGTCGCTGGCGAGCGGGTTGCCCAGCTCGTACTCGTACTTGGCCAAGTTGACCATGCTGACGGTTGTTGCCGTCAAGGTTCCGACGCTGGTGCCCGGAGCGACCACACCGTTCCCGTTGGTGGCGTAGGTCAAGGTACCAACCGTTCCGTTACCGCGAAGCTTTCCGCCGCCAGCCGTTCCACCCAAGGTGATGTTCAGGCCCGGAGCGATGCCCATCACGGTGAGCGATCCACCCGTCGTCGTGCCGACGCCAGTGCTCGTGTCGCCACGAACCGAAATCGCAGAGTTCGCACTCGAATCGTTGGTGATTTGAAGGTCACCGGCACCGGTCTTCACGAACGTGCCTGCACTGAACCACTGGCCAGTCGCGCTGTTGGAGGTGAAAACACCATTCCACTGAGCGTTGAAGCCGTTGGTGTTCATCAAGTACGCGCCCGATTGGTTGATGTTCCGGGTCGTCGTCCAGTTTCCAGCAAGTCGCAGACCTGCGGACGAGCCAACGTTCAGATCCATCGCGCCGCCGTTGCCGAGGTTGGCATCGCTCGAGATTTCGAGGTTGCTTCCCCAGTGCTTGATGCCGCCGGTGAAGGTGTTGTTGCCGGTCAGTTTCATAAAGCCAGCGTGGGAGCTAAACGAACCGTTCACGGTCAAGCCGCCGTCGCCCGAGATGTTTCCGGCCATCGTGAAGTCAAATCCAGTGGCACCATTGTTCAGTTGGAACATGCCCTTCTTGATGTTGACGTCGCGATTGACAGTGACCGGCCCAGTTGCGCTCAAGTCATATTGCAGACCAGAGCCGCCTGAAAACGACGTGTTGGACGCACCGAACGCGTGGCTCGAGTTGATCGTGCCGGTTCCCGGAATGCTGTTCGGGTTGACAAAGTTGACGAAACCTTGGTTGATCGTCAGGGTACCGGTCAGGCCGCTGTTATCGCCGCGAGCGTTATAATTCGCGGTTCCAGCTTTCGTCACGCCGTTGGTCCCGGTCAGGACGCCGGAATGGTTCAAGGCCGAGGTTGTGTAGAGCACGCCCTCATTGGCACCGAAGGCAAAACTACCACTGCTTGTGGTCGTCGTTTGGTTAAGGACCAATCCGCTCGTGACGTTGAGCGTACCGCCGGTGACGCCGCCGCCGGTAATCCGGACAGCATTTACGGTGTCACCCGCAGCGGCGGTTGGCGCGCCAATGGTGACGTTTCGGTCAGTTCCTGCGAACGAGTTCGATTGATACTCGGTTGCCGTCAGCAGTCGAACATTTCCGCCTCCATCCATCGTGATGAAGCCCGAACCAGCTCCGGAGACTGAGGTGTCGCCGATCGCAAACGGCAAGATCGAAACGTTTTGCGTTCCGGCACCGCCGCCGCCACCGACCAGGCTACCAACGAAGCCCGGGAGAGCGACTCGTCCCACGCCCGTCGTTGCCGTCGAACCCAGGTTCGAAGCGCGGACCAAGAGGGTGCCGCGATCGTTTCGAGTTGCGTTTTGAGCTGCGACGGTGACGTTGGGCGTTCCAGAAGTAACGCTGACTGCAAGCGCGTTCGCGCCGCCTTCAAGGTTCAGGGTGCCAAAGTTTTGGGTGAAGGCCGACCCGGTTGTTCCGGCTTGACCGTTCGTTCGGAATTCGCCGCCGCGCAGGTTGACGGTGGCGTTGGCGTTGATCCGCGAAGTGTTCAGAACCCCAGTTCCGTTGTTGGCAAGAATGAAACTACCGCCATCCCGGACCGTGAAGCTTTGAACGTTCTGCATTTGGCCGTTTGCGCCATCGAGCGTAAGAGTGCCCGCAGTTGCAGAAGAAGCTGCCACCGGAGGCATGTCGATTTGAACGTTGCCGTTGAGCGTCGAGGCGCTTTGGATCGTCATACCGCCGCCGAACGAGCGGATTCGCAGACCGCCTTGTCCGCTGAGGCTCGAGTTGGCGTTCAGCGTCAAGACTGTGGAGCCTGAGTAAACGAAATCGGAGTTCGCGACAATCTGGTTGCCCAAAATGAACGCGCCGCCGGTCCGAACCGTTCCTCCGTTAATGGTGAGAGTCCCCGTTCCAAACGGCGTCGAGACCGTCGGCGAAGCGGCGCCAATGAGAAGCAGGTTGCCGCTGTTGAGCGTCGCGCCGCCGGTAAAGGTCGATTGAGTCGTCGCACCCGTGTTCCCCAGGATCATCGCCGAGCCGTTGAACGTGGCCGGAGTGCCCGAGAAGACGATCGAGCCCGGATTGGTGCCGTTCGAAAGGATGTTGGCACCCAGTTGAAGGCCGCCAACCGAGCTATTCGAGACAGCCAGCGGTCCATCGAGTTGAGCGGTTCCACCAAAGAAGCCGAAACCGGTGCCGGTCATCGTCATGAACGGGTTGCTGCCGGTGAAGACGATGTTGTTGCCGACGACGTTATTCACGCCGAGGCTTTGGCCGGTACCAGCCAAGCTGTTGAAGGTGATGCTTCGGACCGCAAACGGGTTGCCGAGGTCGTTCGAAGCGGTGATAGCGCTGATGCCGCCCACGCGGAAGAACGTGAGGTCAGCGCCCGGGAGCGGGACGCCACCGAGCCAGTTTGCCGCGTTGCTCCAGTTGCCGTTCGGAGCGTTATTCCACGTCTGGGCTTGTGCGACGAGTGCTGCCCCGATGGCGGCCGCCATGGCGACCGAGCGGAGCGAGATCTTGTTGTATTGCATTGCCTTTCCTCTCTCTTGATACTTGAGAATATGGGAGTCGACAAGGCTGCCCGGAATTAGAAAACCCCTTTGCGCAAGCGAGTACAGGCCTTATCGCTACGCCCAGTTTACAAGAAAAAGGGGACAGACGGTTAACAATTCTTACAGGAAGTGACGGGAAACTAGTAAAAATGCCGAGGGTGGGTCCTCGGCATCGCTTGCTTGCTGCTTCTCGGCTGGGAAGCCATGGGTTCTTGGGCCGGGCGAGACTCGACTTAAGGCACGACCTTGAATCCGCGATCTTGCCAGGTACTGCGGAGCATCGTTGGGCTTCGAGGGAGCTGAAGATCGATGAGAGGGGTCTTCTGAACTCCCCGCTCGCGAATCCGGTGGTCGTAGTTCATTCGAATCGGGACCGACCACGCGACAATCGATTCGTCGCGGCAAATGATCGTTCCGTTCAGAGTGAAGCCACCCCCCGCCGTTCCGACATTTCCGCCGCCGACAAAGTTGGAGTACAGAATGGCATCGACCCGATTCACCCCGGTGTCGGCGACCGCGGCGATCTGGGCGTTACTGAAAGTCGGCATGAATCGTCGGCGGATGGAGCCGTCCGACCGGGTGCCATCTTGGACCATGGCGTCGTAGGCCGGAATCAGGTTGCCCTGCTCGTCGTACCGCGGCTTGGTAAAGGGTGGCGTCATGTAGTTGAGCGGGTAGGCCCCGAAGCTGTTTGTGTTTCCCATGATGACCGACCCGCGAGCGGCCAGACCGAGGAAGTCGCGCTTTTCGTTAAAGTTCTCGATTTGACTAAACGTCGTGCGGCCCCCGGTCCGACGAAAGTCCGGCGTATTCTGGTACTGGATGTTTCCGACAATGTGAACGTTGCGCCCCGTGTAGATTGTGCCTTGACCACTGATGGTCCCTTTGATCACCACATCTTCGGTGAAGGTCACCGGTCCATGAATGCGAATCGGACGAGTCGAAGTTCCGACTAAGATCGCTGAACCGGAAACCACTCCATTGGTCGAAATTCGTCGATACCCCCCCGCCCCGGCATTGAGAGTGGTATCCCAGATTTCGAGCCAGGCACCTTGATTGAAATTCGGATTCGGAGTGCCGTCGGCATAAGTCGCCTTCGTGTTCACGTACGTCTGACTTAAGTTCGTATAGTACGACAAATTACTCAGATCCGGCATGATGACTTCTTGTGTGGGACTGGTATCAAAGGTTGTAATGTTCGGCGTTTCCGAAAGAGACCCGCGAGTCCATCTTCGATACCCGTTTGAGTCAGCGAGGTAACTTCCATAGGGTCGATTATTCAGAATCCCGCCTTCGGCGTCAAAAATGTAATCTCGCCACTGCTCATAGGTCGCAGACCCGCGGGCACCATGCACGGCCGGATCGTACCCTTGTCGCCAAAACGCTTGGCTACTGGCATTCGTATTATAGGAGGATTGCGTCCACTTCACGGGGGCGACGCTTTGGGTTGAACCTTCAAACATGATGAGGCCGTCTGCCTTGGGAACCAACTTCTCATTCATGGCAGCAATAATCGAGCCGTTTGAAGTGCCTGAGCCGGTCGTGTTATCGGTACCATTTCGCTTGAATTCGAAATTACCGTTCGCTCGCATGTCTCCATTGACAATGAGCCAGTCCGGGCGGAATCCTTCCATCCAGCCATAGTTGTTAATGAAGTAAGTGTAGTCAAAAATCTGACTTCTTGTCAGCTCGAATTGAGCGACCACATCCACCGTCTTCATGTACTCTCCCGAATCGAGTTGAGCATTACCATTCCGATCCAGCCAACCGACGGATCGAATCGTCACCATTCGGGCAAAGTTGTTACCACCCGGAGTCGAAATCCCGATGACTCCCGCCGAGTATCGACCGATTCCGTCGAATCCACCAGCTAAGCTGGATTTCGGGGAATTGACCGAGGCTCCCGCGCACAAGCTATCCATACTATCGAAATTCTGAGAGACCTTGAAAGGACGCCAGAGATTTCTCAAGACCATCTGCACGCCGGATTCACAAAGGCTGGTCGCCTGAACTTCCATCGTACGACGATTCGAAAGGACAACTGTTTGCGTCGAGCTACTGACATAAGTCACGGCCGCCACCGACAACAAGGAGACCAAGATGAATGTTGTCACCAATGCAGATCCACGCTGTTTCTTTTTGGCTCTGAGCATCTTTGGTTTCATCTGATCTAAGGGTTCTCTCATCGCGACAGGGAAGGAATGTTCCGAAGAAAGAGTGTTTCTCGGACTCGACTGAACGTCGTTTTGTTTTGGTAGCTCGCAGTACGGCTGACAATCATCACATCGATCTCACGAGTGATTGCCCCGGGGCCGGCGGTGAAGATGGAATAATTCTGGTTGTTTCGTTGCGGATCGCTGGAGATGATGTCGCGAGCAATCACCCGAGATTTGCCGTTTTCAAGAATACAGAGTTTGCCATTTGAGAGCTCGATTCTTCGGACGACTCCGTCCCAAGTTGCGGGAACCACGAACGCTCCCCCCGATGTCTTTTGGGGCAGGCGATAGGTCACGCCCATACCGTTGGCATCCACCACCACCGACATGGCTTCTCGCAGCTCGGCGGTGATCGTTCGAATCGTTTGCTGGGCCTCCATGTCGGCATTGATCTTGCCTTGGCCGGTCGCCCACGACTTCATCCCGCTCATGAAGGCCGCCGTGGCCCCGGCCATTGCAAGGGCTGACAAGGCCGCGGCCATCACAACCTCGGTCAGGGTTGCGCCGCGCTGCTTTTTTCGCTTGGGAGTGGATCGCTTCATAGATTCGCAACAAGGGCTCCGAGCTGGATGCTCTTGGTTTGCCCTTTTTCTTTCCAGGAGACAGTCACCACGACCCGCCTGAGGTCGAGGTCCGGCTGATCGACAAGAATCGTGGCGGTTCCGCTGGGCAGCGAGGTGCCAACGCTATCTTGCAGGGCGGAATCGACGTTCGACCATTGGAAGGTGTTCGTTGCCACTGGCGTTAGGTTGTCGATGAGCCCGTAAGCCATCAGCTGAGTCGAAGTGACGTTGGCATACCCCAGCGCTTTGATGGCTTCGAGCTGCTTCTGAGCGAGGCTGGTCGCTTTGTTTCGATAGTCGGCTTTGGTGCGACTGATCGTCGCAATCGGCATCGACGCGGCAAGAACAGCCGCGCAGAGGCCCGCCAGAAAGATGGCGAACAAGACCTCGATCATCGTAAAACCGCGGCGGCGTCGGGTTCGGGGCTGCATGAAGAACACTCCTCAGGAGGGGAGTTCCGCAATCTCGGCCCAAGCTCGCCCGGTAGTTTCACCGGAAACTACGGGCAAAGAGAATGCCCCCAGGCGAGTAGCCTGAGGGCATCGGTTTCGCTGACCAACTGGTCGGATTAGTTGAGCGAGTGAGTACCGCCGATCGAGCATTGAGGCGGGGTGGCGACATCACCGATTTCGTCGTAGTTGCCTCCGCTCGGGCAGGTCGGCCAGGCCTTCAGATACTTATCCGCGCCAGCCAGGTCGGCTTCAGCCGGGGTGTCGGTCGCGCCCTTCTTCTCTTCCATGGCCCATTGCTCTTTCGCCGCTTCGATTTGGCGCAGGTTGGCCACACAAGTCTTCGCTCGGCTGCTTTCTCGGGCTCGAATGAAGTTCGGGACAGCGATCGCCAGCAAGATGCCGATGATCAAGACAACGATCATGATTTCGACGAGGGTAAAGCCTCGACTCTTCCGCTTAAGGTTCATGGTACGCATTTCCTCCGTTTCCACCGCTGGTCAGCGGCCCTTCCGAATCGTTGATTCCACGGGACCTCATTCGCCCAACCCAGCAGCATTACGAGGATTTTCGGACCAGTTCTTTCGGGTCCTCAGGCCCGAACCCTGGGTTTCTTGAGTTAGACTAGGGGGCACGATGCCAAAAGTGATCTCATGTTCGCAAATGCTGGTCTTGCCCGAGTTCGAGGAGAACCTCTTTTCGTTTCTCGATCAGATTCGGCGGTCGATCGAGCGGCTCCCGGGATTTCGGGGCTCGACTCTTTGGCGTCACCTCGATCTCCCCGAGCACTTTATGATCTTGACCCAGTTCGACGATGAATCGGTCGCGGATCAGGCTTGGACCAAGCTCGCCGACGAAGAGATCATGGACCGGGGCATCACCGATCTTCAGACCGTGCCCGACACGCGCCGCATCCGCGTTGCTCGGCAGTACGGAGTTCAGCCCAATGACATCGAACTCGGCGGACTCCTCAGCATGAGCATCCGGAACGCGAACTCAGGCTACGGGCACGAGCTGATGGACGAACTTGACGTGATCTTCGAGAGCCTCCACGTGATTCCCGGGTTCAAAGGGTCGTGCTTTGGCCCGAACTCGAAGCTTCCCGAGGAGGTCTTTGGGCTCGCAATCTGGTCCGACCTTAGGTCTTTCCAGGCCTCCTTGCCCGCCAAGTCGCCTTACGAAATCAGCCTCTTCTCGCGAATCAGCTAGTCCCAGATGCGCTTTGACTGTGCTTGCGTGCGGCAAAGTGGGCCCCGACGAGCAGTAACACGACCAAAACCGAAACGCCGCCGATCACCAGGGCCGGATAGACGTTGCTGGAGTCTTTGAAAAACATCGGCAAAAACCGCCCGGCCAGGCCCAAAGCGATCAAGGTACCCATGATATAGCCCCATCGGGGGGCTTTGAAGGTCAGGCCAAAGGCGACCAGAACGAGCACGCCCGCCCCGACACCGCCGATGAGCGACGGCATGCTGCCTTTGGCGAGAAACGCCTCTAAACCCAGGGCGATATTGAAAATTCCGTATCCGAGGAGAACAATTTGGGGCCAACGCATCCTGCTCGTAAGATTACCGACTCCCGGAGGCGACGTGCTGGCCGGACGCCGCGCTTTGCCGCTGGCGAGATCAACGCCTCGCGCCGAGCGGCAGAACCAAACCCCACTCGGGGCTCTCGTCGGGGTCGTCGCAGATTCGATCTCCGACCACGTGGGCCCCGGCTCGTTCATACAGTCGGTGGGCGTCGACGAACCTCTTGTCGCTCCAGATCTCCATGGCCTCTCGGCCGAGTTCTTCGGCTTGGCGGAGAACTTCTTGGAAAATTGTTGACCCAACCCCCTTTCGGCGAGCTTCAGGATGAACATAGAGCCGCAGTAGCTCACAATCTGTCCCCGCGAGGCGGCGGTAACCGTCGAGCTCGACGACGGTGTCTGGTTCGCCAGGGACCTTCTCGAAGACGGCCAGACCCCCGCAACCGAGAATCTGATTTTGCTCCTCAGCGACCCAGAGCCAGGCGCTGGGCGGCGCAAAGGCCGATTCGAGGTCATACAAGTCGGCGTGATAATCGTCGGGGTCCCACGAAAAGCCATACTCGTCGTAGACCGCCTTCACGGCTCGAACCACTCCGGCTGAGTCTTGCGGACGACAGATTCGGATCTCAAACGCCATGGGGAGACTATACACCCCGAATTCGAGATTCAAACTGCATGACCTCAGAAGGATTTTCCGAGGCATGTTCCTTTGCGAGTCGATCAGACCGCCGCGATATTGTGGTTTTGACTGAGCGAATCGGCAACCCGTACCTTGACTTCGGTGACGGCGCGATGGGGCCGGACGACGAAGTCTTTGGAGAACGAGGGTTAGGGCTTCACAGGACGAGACGACAGATCCAGTGGGCTGCAGCGCACTGTTCGCGAAGCGAAGAGAAATTTAGAGTGCCGCCGCGCCGCTCAAAGCGTCCCGCAGTTCGCGTCGTTTTTGGACGGTCGTCCTAAATTGCTTTAGTCGTCGTCTTCAGAGCTTTCGGCGGCTTCGCCGCAACCGGTCACGACCACTGTCGCGGATGCGAGGAGTCCAAAACCCAGAACGAGCAGGAGGACGGAAAGAAGTTTGGCCTTCATAGAGTCTGATACGTGCGCGAAGCGCTCGACGATGCAAGTTCTTCGGCGAAACGTCTTAGCCCGGCCTTGGCATCGGCATCCAATTCGTAACGCATGGTCGAGGTCAGATACTGCTGGAGCCGCTCCATCGGCCAGCCGCATCGAGCCTGGGCCTTGCTCCACCAGTCGTTGGCATAGGGGCTCGCGAGAGTCCGTCGCCAATCGACCCAACTCTGATTCAACAAGCGCCCCAGCTCAGCAGAAACCCCTTCGCGCCCGGTCCAGACGGCCCAGACAAAGGGCAGCCCCGTCCAATCGGTCCAGGCCGCGCCAAGATCAAGGACTTCCAACCCGTCGCCGGGCTCGGTCATGCCGATGTCTCCAATGAGGATGGCAGCATCGGCAACTCCGAGCATCTTGGTCAAATCGGGCGGATGCTGAGCCGCTTCGGGCGAGCAGCCATAGACGTTTTGCAACAAGATCATCGCCAACGCGTTGCTGGTCATCGAGCTGGAATCGAGCGCCAAGTGTCGAATTTCCCCGAACGGAACTTTGCTAAAGAGCCGAACGCTGTCCACGGGCCCGCGCGACCCGATCGCCACATCGCCGACGATGCAAACCCCAGGCTGGGTCAGGGCATAAAAGCTCGAGACCAAAATCGCATCGACCGCGCCGGTTTCGAGCAAGGCAGGCAGCCGCGAAGGCACCGCCAATTCGACTTCGAGCCCAGCTACGGGCTCCAGCCCAATCAACGGATAAGCGTTGACATAGGGAACCGACCCGACCCGGAAACGTTGCTCGGTCACAACCTACTCGTAGCCCAGCCTCGAAGCGATTGCGATGTCATAGAGCCCCGCCAGATCGGTCGCGCTCAGCGATTCGATGGCCTCCAACCGGTCGATCATCGGGCCGGGATCGACTCCATCGGCCACCGAAAGCGACCCGAGCAGAGCAAACTTATGCCGCAAGATGTCGCGCAAGTCGGCGGTCTTGTTGGCGGCATGACCGCCCGGGAACATCACGAATCCAGAGTCGAAAACGTGGCCGGCGTCATCGGTGATCTTGAGCGAAGTCGGAATCCCTTCGGGATATTTTTCGTCATACGATCGCCCGCCGTGGGTGAAGTCGATCTTCTGCATCAGCTCGCGCGAAACGGGATGATAAATCGCCAGGCCATCGACTTTGTAGTCATAAGGATCGAGCATCAGCGCCTTCCAAATCGCATCGTTCGCACCGCCGCCGGTGGGGAGAGCCCCGTGCTTGGCGCGGTATTCGAGTGCCTTTCGCAAGAGCGTGGCGACGATGTAAGCCATGGAGTGGTCGGCGCTTTGGCGGGTCTTGGGGTCTTTCTTCATCGGGTTGCCGATGATGCCAAACGCCGGCTCATAGGCGACGATTTCGATCCGCGAGACCTTGGCTCCGGAAGGATCATCCAGCAAGTGCGGATTCGCCGCCACGAGGTCGATCATGCCTTGGAGGGCGCCCGCGGATTGGTGCTCATACAGCCCGAGCTTAAAGTGCATTCCCATGACGGCAAAGTCGTCGCCGCTATGCGAAAGAACGAGCTCAAACGGACTGTTGCCTTGCTCTTTCCATCGTTCGGCGCCTTGCGTCGTGGGTTCAAAGAATCGGAAAATCGCTTCGGGGTTGCGGAAGATGTCGCGCGGGCCCATGAACCCCGCCATCGACCGCTTGACACAAAGGATCGCCGCTTCGGTCGAGATCGCGGCGCTGCTGCCTTTGGAATCGCTCAGCTGCTTGCCCGCCCGAATCGCCCGCCAAGGTATGTAGTGGGCGACAAACATGCCGATCGCGCTTTCGATCTGCTCCGCGGTCGCGCCCATCAGTGCGCCATAAGTCGCGGCGCTGCCGATGGCCCCGTGGACCACGTGGTCGATCTTGTAACTCTTCAGGCTGAAGACTTCGGCGAGCCGTCCTCGAATCTCGTCCAGAAGCACCATCGCCTTGAGCGCGGACGCGCCGTCCAGCCCTTTTTGTTGGCAAGCCGCCATCACCACCGGATAAAAGTCGTTGTGGCCAAACTCGCCGGCCTTGTGTCCCAGCTCGGGGCGATAGCCAAAGTTCGTGCCGTTGCTGTCCCACTCGCGAACCGCCGCCGAATTCGCCACAATCGCCTTCTCCGCCTTGACCCGGACGCTGCTGCCAAAGACTGTGGCTCCGGCGGCATCGGGGTAGTCCAGCGCTTCTTGGCGGAGCAGAGTCGGGGCATTGGTTTGAAGGGCGAGCGCCGAAAGGCCGCAGACGACGCTGTCGGTATGGAAAAGGCGGGTCTTTTCAAGGACGGCCGCGCTCGGACCAGGCCCGAGCTTTCCACTCATGAAGTCGAGGGCAAATTGACCGAGGCCGAGGGCCTGATTCGAATCGGGCGAAAGCGTAACGCGGGTGCTCATGGATGCTTCATTCTGGCAGATCGGCATGTCAGAATGAACCCATGCCGGATCAACTCTGGGCTCCGTGGCGGTTCAGCTACATCGAATCGAAAGAGGCTCCGGGGTGTATCTTTGTCGATCTCCCGGCCCAAGACAACGACGCCGAGAACTTGATCTTGTTCCGCGGCCAGCATGCCTTTGTCATGTTGAATCGGTACCCTTACACGAACGGGCATTTGCTGATCGCGCCGTATCAGCACACCGCCGAGATGGCCGACCTTTCGGACCCCGAGCTCCTGGAGATCCATCAGCTCTTGCGGTCCTGCGTGGGGTGGCTCAAGGAGGCCTACGCCCCTCACGGATTCAACATCGGCGTGAACCTGGGGAGCGCGGGTGGGGCGGGTATCCCGAGCCACATTCACTGGCACATCGTCCCCCGCTGGTCAGGCGACACGAACTTCATGACAACCGTCGGCGAGGTCCGCGTCCTACCCCAGAGTCTCGAGGAGAGCTATGTGAAGCTACGAGCGGTCATGTAACTACCCCGTAGGCTCACTCCTACCAAATCTTGTTTTTAAAGTTAACCCGCATATGCTCCAGGGCAAACATGTTCTTGGGCTCCTTCCGTAGGATTGCTTCGAGCTTCCTCTTACACTCCTTCCGAAAGGCACTATCCGTGCTCCATGCTGCCATAGTTCCTAAGAGCAATTCCGGAATGATCTTGTCTCCTCCACTATCCCAGATCGACTTCAGCTCCTCAAGAGATTTCTCTCGGTCTTGAACGCCAAACTTGCGCCCATTCAAGAAGAATTGATTGTAGAGGAGTTCTGGGTCTTTTGGATACTTCGCGAGACTCGCGCGTAGCGCCTTTTCACTACGCTCAATCTCTTGAGTTTTAGTCAATAAGGTGACGGTTACCCGGAACGGCGGCTTAAGATCAGACAGTCTGACTGTGCAGAAGTGGCGAGAGCGAGTCACGTCTGAAGCAATAATCGCGCTTGCATCGTTCGTCTCTGCAAACATGTTGCTGATCGCCAGACAACAGTTAAGCATGTCTCGATATTTTGTCAACGAAACGCCTTCATTACCATATCTGAGTCCTGCAGAAAAGGCTCGCGCAAGACTTATCCATGCGGACGGGTTCTTCGGGTTTTCAGAGACGAGCTCGCAGTAATATTTCATGCAAGCTCCTAGCCTGCCTTGAACTCCCATACTTCTGACAAAAGCCCGATGCTCTTGCCATGTACTATTGACACCGGGCCTTGTCGAGCCAAGCAACACTGAAGCGATCGCAGTAAGAATCATTGAATCACCATTGCGCTGCCCAGGTTGTTTCGTCGGATATTCCATACGTTCCAATCACCGCTGAACCCTTGTCGCCCATAATGAGCAAAAATCGGGAATTCAGCGGTGCCCACCGGACCGAGATAGAGGCTGACCGAAGAGAAAGGAGGCAAAGTCACACTCATTCCTTGCGTAAAGGTTCTAATCTCTGCTTCAGTGAGAGAATAAGTGACTTCGCCGCCGAAGTTTAGAGTGCCTATTTTGGGCGCAATTTCTAGACCGACACTCAACGCGAGCGAGCTGGTCGCAGTGAATGAGAAGGAACTTGAGATCGTAAAGTTTGCAACAGCCTGGCTAGGCGAGTCGTTGACGGCTTCCCCAACGTATTGCAACGGGTACTCTGTGGGGAGAACTTGGTCCAACCGACCTTGATAAGGCGCTCTCCAGAATTCTCCTGTTCTTTCGAGCGGCAAGTGGATATACACTTTTCCAACAGCACTTGCGGTAAATTCGTAACGTTGATCAGTTGCAGTATAGTTGATTTGAGTCATGATGGGCTGGTCCTTCATCCCTTGAATCGTGTGATCAAAAAAGATGAAGTTACAGTCGATATCTTCAACATCTTGCCTATGCCGATCCATGTAGCTCTCGTACCATTGATTGTCGATGTTTGAAGACCAACCGCCGTAGAGGTTGCGTGATACATTGAAGGCCACGAAACCATGGTAGATTCCGAGTTCATTGCGGTGAAACTCGTCTAAACCGATATCAAATCTCTGGACTGGCTCATTGACGCTCCTGCTCGTGTTGGCAATCGGCACTCCACCTGGGCCTCGGCGGAAGCTCGTATCAAAGTTTGTGAATAGATCGACCGCTCGGTCGGTGACTTGAACCATCAGATCGAAGCTAGTTTGTGCCCTTGCGAAGCGCGAAATTCCGTTGGCTTTGCTCGACGCACTGAGCGGAACATCAAAGATGATCACGCCGTTTCGAGCGTACATCCGACGATAGGTCCTGCCATCGCTGTCTCCGCTCATGATTGAATTGGAGTTGTTGATCTCCAACTTCGACCCGAGCCCATTTGAAGCCGTGCATGAGACGCCATCGAATGCGCCCAGAGCGGTGGCCCGGGAGCTAATCCAAACATAAATGTACTCTTCAGGTACTTGTGTGCCGATGTGGATCATCGCGACGCGCGCCTTACCGCTGGCTGTCGCGGAAACTTCATAATTCTGATACATCCCGCTCTCCTCTGCTCCGACAGAAAGCGTGACACCGTGGAAGGGAGCTGCACTGGGTAACCAAGGGACAGTCTCCGTTCGTTGGTAGCAGCCTCCGTCGTCGCCGCGATACCAGTCTTTCAGCGTGGTTTGACCTTCGTAGTCGATTTGAATGAGCCAGTCACCATCGACATAGCTTGTCCGGGTGTGCGAGAGAGCTGCGGCCAGGATGGCAACCAGGCATGCGAATAGCTTTTTCATATCCTAATAGTAACACAGCTTTTGTGCTTGGACAAGAGGAGTCTTACCAATTTTTAAGAGTGCCGCCAATTCTACTGTCTGAAAATGAAATTCTGAAGCTGCCAAATTCAATCACTCAGCCGACATGTGTTCAGGCGATGATAAGGAATCCAGATGTCTTAAGGGGGTTGGCCTTCACAACGAAAATCTGTTTGCCGCACAAACTAGCCAGTTCTTCGTTCCGACATTGAGCCCAGCTCTAAAAGGGCGCAAGGAGAACCCTTTCATCGTTGAAAGGAGATCATGCGCGCAACCTTCGCCTGACCCCAGGTTTGGTCAGTTCGGTGCGCTGGCTGTACGTACCATACACCCGGACCCCCGAACTCCCGAACCCCCGGACCCCCCGGACCCCATGCCGCGCATCAATGCTGGTTTTCTGGATGACGAAAGGTAAAACCACGTATTGTTGCGGGGAGAACAACTTGTGGTTTCCCTCAATGCTTGATAAGATAGGCCTTGGATCGGTGTCGGATCTGAAATTCGACCGAAAGGATATTGTTATGAAACGTGCATTACTTCTCTCCATGATGGTTGCCAGCGCAGCCTTTTCTTTTGCTCAAAGCTTTAATGAAGGTTTTGACCCAGGTTTGACGGGGAACACGAACGGCAACTCGCCTGGTGGCGACGCCGTTGTCCTTCCTTCGGGAACCTGGCATGCGGACAATGATTCGGCCTTTATTGGATCAACCGGCTGGTTTACCAATACTGTCTTCGCACCGCATGCGGGTTCTGGACAACTGAACGCGAACTTCAACAGCACCGGCGGCAACAGCTTGATCAATAACTTCTTCATGTCGCCAGTGCGCACCTTCAACAACGGGGACGTCATCTCGTTCTACACGCGAACTGTTGACGCTGTCCAATATCCGGACCGGCTCTTCTTGAAACTGAGCACGAACGGCGCGAGCACCAACAGCGCCGATTTCACGACGACGCTTCTCTCGGTCAACCCGACTTTGACGACGACGGGCTACCCAAATGTTTGGACCCAATATTCGGTCACGTTGAGTGGCCTCGGCGGTCCGACTTCGGGTCGATTCGCCTTCAACTATAACGTCTCAAGTGGTGGACCCGCTGGGGCGAACTCGGACTACATTGGCATCGACACCGTCTCGTACTCTGCGGTCCCCGAGCCGGCCACGATGATCGCACTCGGCGCTGGCGCTTTGGCTCTCGCTCGACGACGACGCAAAGCCTAACCGTTTCGGTGGGTTTTCCGAATGCTCCCGGATGCCAGCGGTGGCGCCCGGGAGTGTTCTTTATGCCGCCAGGTCGATCCGGCTGAGTAAGCTGATGATCTCGGGATCGAAACGCCCCGGATCGGCGTGAAGGATTCCGGGGGCTTCGACCTGAATTGCCGTGAGCACCGCAAGAATCCGACCCAGAAGGGGAATTTGATTCCCTTTTTGGCCCAAAGCCCCGGTCCCGTCAAACCGCTCTTCTAAGCTCAGCAAACTGGGCGTCAACGTCCGGGCTTCATGCGAAGCAAAAAGCTTCTTCAGCTTCGTCGATCGATTCTCGCGCTTCCAACGCAAGTAGATCGGCGCGATCTGGACCAAGGCGAGCAACAGTTGCTCTTGGTTTCGAGATAGATTCATCTCGCGTCCTAGGGTCAGCACCAAGTGTTCGAGGCTCTCTCGATACGTCGCTGCCTCAAGTCGCTCGGTCTTCGTCAAGATGGATTCCAGAGGGTTCAGGTCGATCAGCGGCGTGTGGCCCCGGCCGGCGGTCGTGTCTGCGCCCGCGTCCGAATTCTCGCCAAAGTCGCCGAAGAGTCCCAAAAAGGTCTCGACTCGGTTGCGGCCATTGCGCTTGGCCTCGAAAAGAGCTTCGTCGGCGGCCTTGAGCAGGTTCGCTGGTTCTTCCGCATTGTGGGGGAAAGTCGCACAGCCAAAACTCGCGGTGATATGCCGGACCCGACCGCTCCGAGTCATATATTCCAATGAAGCTATCCGAGATCGCACCCGTTCGGCGGCGGCGATCGCCCCCGCTCGCCCGACTCCGGGCATGATGAGCGTGAACTCCTCACCTCCATAGCGCGCGGCAAGATCGTAAGGGCGAAGACTCTCCCGCAGGACGTTCGCCACCAGCTTCAGGACTTCGTCGCCCGCATCGTGCCCCTCTTCTTCATTGAACGATCGGAAGTGGTCCACGTCGATCATCACGACGCTCAGCTCCGAGCCGGTCCGTTGACTCTCCGCGACCCGCCGAGTCAGGAAGTCTTGCATGGTCCGGTGATTGGCGATCCCGGTCAAAGGATCGTACAGCGCGAGCCGTTCCACGCTCTCGAACATCATCGCACTGTTCAAGGCCAAGGCCAAGTGCTCGGCGATGGTTTCGAAGAGGTCGGTTGATTCCAAAAAGACTCGGTCGCTCTCTTTGCCCAGCAACTCAAGGACGCCGATCAGTTTATCCGCCACCACCAAAGGAACGACATAGATCGGGCCCGGCTTGAGGTAGCAGATCTTGCCCTCCAAAGGCGAGGTCATCAGGTTCTCCTCGACCGATTTGGCGGTGAACGGCTTGAGCGCTCCGGCGACAAATTCGGCAATGCAGCTCGTTCCGCCCATCGGGTTGAGGGTCTGCAGGAGAGCGACTCCCTGCCGACTCACCCCAGCGTGGGCCATCAGCTCCAGCGTCCGGTCGTCCGCTGTGCGAACCCAGAGCAAAGCCGCCGCCAAATCGACCGCCGAGACAATCTCGCCGACCGCGATGCTGCAAAGCGGGTCGAGAGTCTGATTCATCGTCAGGGCCTTGCCGAGTCTTTTGAGCGCCTGAGCGTTTCGCGAACTGCGAAGGGCCATCTTTTGCGCCGCGACCTCTTCTTGGGCATTGGTGACCAGCACCAAGATGTCGGAGTAAGCGTCCCGCGGGACTTCGCAGAACCAAAATCGGAAATTGCCCTCAAGCCAAGTTGTCCCGATCCCTTCGCGAGCCGACTCTAGGGCCGGTTGAAGAGGGCTTTCGTTCAACGAAGCGCCCGGATCGAAAAGATCCACTTTCTCTGCCAACCCCCATCGGCGCAAGCAGTGGCCCGCAGAATCGATCAAGGCAAGACCCAGTTGATTCGGATTCATCCCGTCGAAATAGCTGGGCTCAGGCAAATCCAGGGTGATCGAGGTCCCGTCGGGTAGCCCCAACCGAACCGGAAATCCGCGATCGGTCCGGCCCGAAGGCTGAGTCGATGCCACGCAGCCAAGCTCTATCAGAAGTTCCAGCAGTCGATCTGTCATCGTAAGGCCCGGGGTGCCTCTTTCATTTTCGGCAACGCGTGGGGCAGACAAAACCGAGAATTCTTGACAACCGTCTTGAGGTTTGTTCGTCTAACCCGACGTGGTTCAAAGAAGCCTGACTTGGATTTTCGGGGGTCTCTTGGCCCTCTCATTAGCGGGGTGCGGAGGAAGCGGAGGTTCGGGAAGCACGGGCGGTGGCGGTGGCTGCACCGACGGCCCGTCGATCGTTTCGGTCACGTACCAGACCGACTGGAGCGGACCTGCGACGAACCCTCGGTCACAACTCGTTTCGATTCTCGACACCAGCGGGAATTCGGTCGCCTCGATCACGGTCAACGAAACCTCTTCGTCCCAGACCGTTCAGCTCACGAACGTCCCGACCGGAGAGGCGCAACTTCGGATCGAGCTGTATTCGCGACAAGACCTTGGCGGCACCAAAGTCGGAGAGATTCGACAGAACTTGTTGCTTTGCCAAAACGCCACGTTCCGATCTTCGGCTTCAGGCACTCCGGCCCGGGTCGTCGTCACGCCGGGCTCGGCAAATCTCATCGTCCAGCAGAGCCGCGCTTTCGCTGCCCACTTAGAGGACTCCGACGGACGCTCACTCTTTGGCCAGCCCGGTCAATTCGTTTTCGACGTCTTGGGCGGAGTCGGCAATGTCGATGCCACCGGAAGGTTCTTCGCGCAATCGGCGGGGCAAGGCAGCGTGCGGGCGACCCACGGCCCTAGCAATCTAAGCGGAGCCGCGACCTTGAACGTCTCGCCGTTCAACACAACCCGCTCGAAATGGACGATCCTCGTCTTTTTGAACGCGGCTAACGACCTCTTCGAATTTAGCCCCGAAAATGTGAACCAGATGGAGCGGGTTGCGAGCGGAGACGTTCGATTCGTCTTGCAATGGAAGCAGAGCCAAGACCAATTCCCAACCTCTTCGTTCAGTGGAACTCGGCGCTATTTGGTGAAGCCAGACCAAAGCAACGCGATCGCGAGCGAACTCGTGCAAGACATGGGCGGCAACGTCGACATGGGTCAGTGGCAAACCCTGCGGGACTTCATCGCATGGGGCAAAACGAACTATCCTGCGGACCGCTACGGGGTCGTGATCTGGAATCACGGCAACGGCTGGCGGCGATCCACCGAAGACCGAGGCATCACTCGGGCCGTCAGCTACGACGATGAAACTGGCAATGCAATCCAGATCTGGGAACTCCCTCAGGCGTTCGGCGCAAACAAATTCGACTTCCTTGCTTGGGATGCGAGCTTGATGCAAATGGTCGAGGTCGCCTATGAGATTCGAGCCAACGCTCAGTTCATCATCGGCAGCGAGGAGAGCCCGCCGGGGCAGGGGTACCCCTACGACCGGATCTTTGGTGCCTTCAAGCAAAATCCGACGGCCAGCACTCGAACCTTGAGCAAGTCGTTCGTCGATGGGATGCTCGCCGTGCCCGAGTACGCCTCGCGCAAGATCACTCAGAGCGTCCTCGACACGACGAAGCTCGAAGCCCTGTCGGCGGCGATCTCGACCCTGGCGGATGAACTCATCTTGGTGCGGGCCAACCTCGCCTCCGAAATCATCGTGGCTCGTCAAGACACGCAGTCCTACAGCCCGACCACCGTCCGGTTCTACCGAGACCTGATTCACCTCTGCACAAATCTTGAGGCGATGCCAAACGCGCCCTCGTCGCTCAAGGTGGCAGCCGCGAATGTTCGCGCTCGGGCCGCCGAGGCGATCGTATGGGAAGGTCACAACAGCAATTCAGCCAACAGCCGGGGCATCAGCATCGACTTTTCTCCGGCCAACCGGTTCGTGGGCTCAGGGGAGGACTATCGATCGCTGGAGTTCGCCCAAGACACCAAGTGGGACGATTTCCTGACCGTCGCCCCGTAAATCCGCCCCCGGAAAACCTACCACAGGTCCCCGAGCGATCTCGGGGACCTGCGTATCCTTGAAGCCGGGGCAGTAGAATAAGGGGTTCATGGCGAGCCGATACGATCCCGCAAGTTTTGAGCAGAAATGGCGCTCTCGCTGGAAAGAGGCCGACCTCTTTCTGACCCGCGAAGAGCCCGGTCGGCCCAAGTTCTATGGGCTAGAGTTTTTCCCCTATCCGAGCGGCAAAGGGCTCAGCGTCGGACACTGTCGCAACTACATCCCCAGCGACGTGGTCTGCCGGACCAAGTTCATGCAAGGCTATAACGTCCTGCATCCCATGGGGTTTGATGCGTTCGGGCTCCCCGCCGAAAACGAGGCGATCAAAAATCAAGTTCATCCCGGCCCGATGGTCGAGCGATACGGCGACACCTATCGCCAGCAGATGGACCTCATTGGGTGCTCGTACGACTGGTCTCGGTCGTTTTTTTCGAGCGACCCGAGCTACTACAAGTGGACCCAAAAGATTTTCAAGCTCCTCTTCGAAAGGGGCCTGGCTTATCGAAAGCTCGCGGCGGTGAACTGGGACCCAGTCGATCAGACCGTCCTGGCCGACGAAGAGGTCATCGGCGGCCGGGCCGAGCGCTCCGGGGCCTTGGTGGAAAAGAAGTGGATTCCGCAGTGGTTTTTTAAGATCACCGCTTATGCCGATCGCCTCCTGAGTGACCTCGACAAGCTCGATTGGCCCGAAGGGATTAAGAACCAGCAGCGAAACTGGATCGGCCGGAGCGAAGGGGTCGAATTCACCATGCGAGTCGTTTTGCCGAACGACGCGGCCTCTGAAAACCCACCGCTCCAACCCGCCGAAGAGGAGGTCTTCAGCGTCAAGTCCCCCGACCGCGGGCTGACCATGACCGTCTTCACCACCCGGGTCGACACGATCTTTGGCGTGACCTTTTGCGTCCTGGCTCCCGAGCATCCCCTGGTTGAAAAGATCTGTCTCGGCGTGCCGGAAGAGCGAGTCGAGGCGATCCGGGCGTATCAGGCACAGGCCAAGCTCCTGGGCGACCAAGATCGACTCGCCGCGAACCGGGAAAAACCCGGCGTCAACACGGGGGCCTTTGCAATCAATCCCGCCAATGGCGAGAAGGTCCCGATCTTTCTGGCTGACTACGTCCTGATGACCTATGGCACGGGCGCGATTATGGCCGTGCCCGGACACGACGAACGCGACTATGAATTTGCCCAAGCCTATGGCCTGCCGATCCTTCCCGTCATCGCCCCGGAAGCCGGGCAACTCGACGTCGAATTGCCTTTCCCCGCGAAGGACGGGTTTCTCATCAACTCGGGCGAGTATTCCGGTCTCTCGGTCGCCGAAGCTCAACTGCGGCTGAGCGAATGGTTGGAGGCGCTTGAAATCGGGACGCGAAAAGTCAACTACAAGTTGCGGGATTGGCTCATCAGCCGCCAGCGCTACTGGGGCTGTCCGATTCCGATCATGCACACTCAAGATGAAGAGATGCAGACCGTCCCCGACGACTGTTTGCCAGTTCTCTTGCCTGAAGTTGAAAATTACTTGCCGCCTGGCGATGGCACCTCGCCGCTAGCTTTGATCCCTGAGTTCGTCAATACGACCGACCGCGATGGTCGGCTTGCTCAGCGCGAAACCGACACGATGGGCGGCTTTGCTTGCTCCAGTTGGTACTTCCTGCGATTTGCCGATCCCCACAACGACGAGGCGCCGTTCTCGCCCGAAAAGGTCAAGTCCTGGTTGCCTGTCGACTGTTATGTGGGCGGCGCCGAACACGCGGTGATGCACTTGCTCTATGCAAGATTTTGGACCAAAGTGCTTTACGATGCGGGCTGGATCGAATTTGACGAGCCGTTCCTGACGCTCAAGAACCAAGGCCAAGTGCTCGCCCAGACCCCTTATCGCAAGCCGCGCGAAGGCGAGGTCCTCAGCGTGGGTCAGACCGGAATCCAGATCACGTTCGCCGAGGCCGAAGCCCTCCCCGACGGGGAAGTCGATTGGCGGTGGGCCCGCATGAGCAAATCCAAGGGCAATGTGGTCACACCCGAGCAAGCCGCCGAGCAGTTTGGCGTCGATGCGCTTCGAGTCTTTGAGCTCTTTGTCGCCCCGTTCGAAGCCGAAATCCAATGGTCGAACGAGGGGATGAACGGCATTGTCCGGTTCCTCAACCGGATTTTTCGCTGGATCGACGATCACCGGTCGGCCTGGAATCCGAACTGGAAAAACTCCATCTCTCAGGTCGAGAACTCGGGATCGACGGCCACCCTGCGACGGGCCACCCACCAGACCATCGCTAAAGTGACCAGCGACATCGACCGATTCGCCTTCAACACGGCCGTGGCCGCGCTGATGACCTACTTAAATTCGCTCGACGATCTGTCCAAGTTTGACCGCCCGCCCCATGCCGATGCGCTCAGCGAGGCCATCGAGTCGCTGATCCTCTTGGTCGCTCCGATGGCACCATTCTCAGCCGACGAGCTCTGGGAGTCCCTCGGCGAAGCCGGATTCACGTATCATCAAGCCTGGCCAAAGCACGATCCTGCCTTGGCAGCGGAGTCGGAGATCACCGTCGCCGTCCAAGTCAATGGCAAACTTCGAGACACACTGACGCTCCCCGCAGGAACCGACGGCCCCGCGATGGAACAAGCGGCGCTTGAGTCGAAGAAGGTCCAAGTTTTCCTCGAAGGAAAGGTCGTTCGAAAAGTGATTGTTGTGCCAGGTAAACTTATAAATATCGTGGTGTCGGATGCATAGAACAAGCACGCTATGTTTAGGTTTTCTGGCGATTCTACTCCTGATCTTCATCGGAGGGTGCCGTCGAGGCCCACAGCAACTCCTGATCACTTCCACTGATCAATATAATGAGGTTTTGCGCCAAGTCTTTGATCTTTCTCGTGACCCTCTGGCCACGTTCGAAAAGGGCGAAACCCTCCAAGAGGTCGACCTCAAGCAGTTAGACCGGGCCGAAAGCCTCACGCGGTCGCTGATTGAGTTCCGACCGACGATCTTTACGCTCTATACACTCCTGGGGAAAATTCTCTTGGCCAAGGGCCAAACCGAATCGGCCCTTGGGACGCTCCAACAAGCGGTGCGACTCGCTCCCAAGGTGACCGATGTCGATATCATCTTGTCCACCGCCGACTCCTACCGATGGCTCGCCGAAGCCTGGCTGAGATTTGGGGATCCCATGGCCGCCGAGGGCGCAGCGCGCGAGGCTCTGAAGCGAGTCGAACAAAACCCGGACTACACCCAGCTCGTCGCCTCGACGCTCGTTCAGCAAAAGAAATACGACGAAGCCTTGAAGATGCTCGACCAAGGACTCAAGATTTCGAGCCAGCACTATCCCAGCCTGAGGCTGAAGAAATTCATCGAATCGGCCCAAGCCTCTGGGCCTTAGATGGCGCGCTCGAGAGGACTCGAACCTCCGACCCCCAGCTCCGCAAGCTGATGCTCTATCCACTGAGCTACGAGCGCGTGAAAGAGAATTCTACCTAATCTCTCCCTCGGATTTTGAGGTATGATCCATCCGGCCTAGGGGTATAGCTCAGTTGGTAGAGCGGCGGTCTCCAAAACCGTAGGTCGCGGGTTCGAGTCCTGTTGCCCCTGCCACTCTCTTCCCAGACAGGTCCGGACAGATATTGTTCCCACTCCCGCCGCGTTCCAGGTTGGCGCGCACGTCAAGTCGAATCAGGCCTCTGTTTCAGACCGCCTCGCGGCTTTCAAAATGCTGGGCATGTCTATGCGCCCACCGAAATCTGCCGCAACATTTGCCGCGAAGGGCCAAGGATCGCCTATTCTCAAATGACGGCCCGATACCCCAGTTCCCAAAAAGATGAAGCAGGGATTAGAATGTTCTCAGGAGCGATCAACGGAGCATGCTTCGAACGGGAAGAGGTATCAACGTGAACGGTCAGATCGTGGCGCAAAAGGCCGGATCGACCTACACCGAGTTCATCCCCGACCCGCTGGGGAACGTGATCGCCTGCCGGAATTCATCCGGCACCATCACCCACACCGCCGAATACTGGCCCTACGGCGAAGTCCGGACTAGGACCGGCTTCAACCCGTCGCCGTGGGCTTTTTGCGGCACCTGGGGCTACCGCCAAGACCCCGGCGGGCCAATGTCCGTCCGCGCCCGCTACTACCGCCCAACCCTCGGCCGCTGGCAAACTGTCGATCCCTTCTGGCCCTTTGAGAGCGCGTTTGGCTATGCACAAAATCACTCGACCTACACTATCGATCCATCAGGGGCTCATCCTTGTGATCATCGGACACACGATTACTGTAGAAGAGCAGTAGTTAGTGGTAATGATGCGCTCAGATGTATTTGAAGAGTGTCAAAGTTAATTTGCGAAGTTATTAAGAATCCAAGCGTTCCGAAGTGCATTCGTGAATGGTTGGACTGCATGAATCGTGGTATTTATAACTGTTATGTTCGACATTCCATACCAGCCTTCGATTTCGCGCTGAGAATGTGCAAGTGCTTCGGAAATCAGAGTAAGGAATGTTGCAATGCTACTGTTGGTGGTGAACAAACTGATCTGCCCCCATTGATGAAGACATCCTAGGATGCGATCTCCGGGAGTGACGATTGGGGTTTTACCCCAAGGTTGGAATGGAGGGAGGGCGCAGCCCGACCAGAATTCCAACCTTGCGCCGCCGCCCTCGGAGGCTGGTTAGCAAGGCTCGAATGGGGGCGAACCTCGTTGTACCAACGACGCCAGATCGCGGTCTTCACATGCGCATCGGCAACATTCACAAACACCTCGACATCCAAATGCTCGCGGCGCAATTGGCTAGTCCCCAATAGTTGACCAGCGTAGAGTGTTAGAGTTTCTGCCTCCAAGTTGTTGGTCTTGAGATCCCTTTTGAATGCTGCTGGACTTCGGAGTCCAAATTTTCGGTGGGGTCTGTGGTGATCGTAATGGTCTTGAAATTCTTCCAAAGCTTCCTGAAGTTCAGCTCCAGAGGTAAAGATCGCTCCGCGTAGCTTCTCATCGCGGAGTTTGTCGAAGAAGCTCTCGATGGAGCCGTTCTGCCAGGGTTTGCCGGGCTGGATGAAGGCTGGGTGGACGCCCTTTGGGAGGCAGAGAGCTCGGAACTCCGGACCGTTGTCGGAGACAAGCCGAGCCGGCCTGTCATGCACCAAAGAGAGCCATTCCAGTTCGCACTGGACCTCAAATGCGAGGAATGGGCGGCGGCCTTGAGCAAAAGAAGCTCCCTGGTGAAACTATCCAGCACCGCGAGGACCCTCGCCTGGCGACCGCTTTCGAGGCGCACCGAAGCGAAGTCGATGGACCAAGACTGGCGGGGTGCAGTCAGTGGCAGGACCGGCTCACGCTCGACGCGAAGCTTCCGGCGCACCTTGTGAGTCAGACGCAGACCTTCCGCCTTCCAGATGCGATGCACCGCCTTGAGGTTCACGCCAGGCATGAGCGCGTGGATGCGCCGAAATCCGACCCTTAGCCGTCACCGGCCTGAAAGGAAGACCTGAGATTAAAGACTCAGCCAGTAGTAGGAGTCCAGCAGGATTTGTCGGCTAGATCGCGTTTGTCTCTGTAGAAATCTGACGACTCACCTTAAATGGCAACAGCGGCCTTGGAGCCTCCTGGTCTGCAGCGCCTGTGAGGCGATCGCGACACACCGCGCCAACAAAGAGCAACTGAAAGTCCCAAGGTACTGTCGGCGCGTCACGTTTACGTCACGGAGGTCTTGTTACAGTGCATTCCGAGGAGGAATTACTTGTGACAATTCGAGTCAATCAATTGAAAAGAGCAACCGGGCTGATCGGCGTGGTGTTGCTCACGAACCTAACCGTCTTGTCGGCGCAGGCTCATTTTCGCTCAGCCCAAGACCTTGCGATGAGTGGGTTGGCAATGAACCAAAAGCAAAAGGTCCCGCCGCGGCCACCGCTGATTCCGCCTAAGCGGACAGTTTCAATTCATACGATTGAAGTCAAGCTGACAAAGGGATCCGGACCGATAGGAGTTGGCATGTCCATCGGATTCGGTAACACTTCGTCTTCTGGTTCGGAATCCGACGGAGAGATCGAGATCTCCGATCCTCAAGAGTTTTCCGATGGCGTTCGAGCAGTGATGATGACTTCGCTAAGCGAGTCGAAGGGCTTTCTTGTCGTTGACGATGGTGAATCCTCGATTCCGGGTGGCTCCGGAACGACGCCACCTGCAGGCGAAGCCCCAGCCGCGGGTCCCGGATCGGAGTTGGTGCTTCGAGCTGTGATTACGGATATGACGTGTCGTCGTCGCTCGGGCGGGATCGCGATCGGTGATCTTTCTGGTGGACAAGGTCAATTCGAAAACAAAGTGACCATGGATGTTCGACTGATTGATCCGCTGACGAACATCGTTGTAGATAGCGTTCGCGCAACAGGTCGAAAGACCTCAAAGAATAGTATCTTCGGCGCAACAAAGTACAGCGTATGGGATCCAGCGACCAAGATTCTTGATTTGTCTTACAAAGACTACGAAGATAGCGCCTTGGCCGAAGCCACTCGTTTGGCGACTCAAGATGCGGTCAAGAAGTTGATCGAAAAGTCACAAAAACGACCCTGGGAAGCCCGAGTCATCAAGATTATCGAAGAAAACGGCGAACTCGAGTTTTACTTGAATGCGACAGAAGATACTGGCTTGCGAAACGGTGACGAACTCGAACTTATCCAGCAAGGTGAGTCCATCATTGATGAGTCGTCGGGCAAAGTCCTTGGTCGCAAGAGAGATGTCCTATTGGGCACGGTCTTGGTTGTTCTTACCGATGACGAGCGAGTGATCTGTCGCGCGACATCTAAGGTTACTTCTCACACTACTCCTAACAACTCTTTAGTAGTGAGACAAAAGCGACTTAACAATCAGCCCCAAAGTACATCGCGTGTGCACCTCGAGAGTCATCGCACAATCTTTTGAAAACTAACTTTGTCTACACAAGTAAGGCTATCAACCAAATCAGTAACGTGAATCAAATGAAACAACTACCTACAATTCTCATACTCAGTACGAGTCTTATCGTCGCCAGCTCTTCTTACGCTCAAGTGCTGCGAAGTGGTGACGGGTTACTCCCAGGAGTCATTGATCCCAACGTCAGGTTCTTTATCGGTCCCACTATGACGGGCCAGTTCACCCCTACAGGACCCAATCAGTCAAGCCTTAGCGTTCCCTTTGCGTCGTCGGCTTCGTGGCCAAACGCGAGGGTCGTGCAACGTTATGATACTTCTTGGGTCGCCCCCAATGCGGGTTCTCTAGCGGGTGCCCAGTGGCTCAGTACTGCAAACCAGGCCTCTAATGGATGGACGGCAATGTACGCCCATAGGTTTCTATACCCTCACACCGGCCCAGCGGATTTGAGCGTCAACATTGCAACTGATGATCAACTTTGGGGAGTTTATCTTAACGGAACCTTGTACCCGGTTCCAACAAGCCCCTTCATTACATTCGGTACAGCGCAGACGTTGAGCTTCTCAGGATTGCCCATGATTCCTTTTGGGTTTAACACCTTGTACTTTTACACAAGGAACATAGGCTTCCAAGCTTCCGGCATCATCTATAGTGGGCAATTCAAGACAAAAGAGAAGCCTTTCCAAGGAAACGAAGAATTCGTTTCTGGGTGCTGCGAAGGACGAAACTATGTAAGAAATTCAACCTTCAAGTCCGGAAGGGCAGGTTTTACGTCAGACCTGACGTACAAATCGGCTCCTCCGTTGAACCAAGGTCAGTATGGAATTTTCAACGGAAATAGCGCGTGGCCCCTCAGTAACCCATCCATGGTCATCGACGAGGTCACGAATTCCGCCAGTGTTGGCAACTTTCTAGTCGCGAGAGTCTCCAAGACCCAACAGGTCATTTGGAGGCAGAAAGTAAACGTCCCGAATGGCGAGCTCGTGGCTTGCGTTCGGCTGAAGCCCTTTTACAAAGATACGGGTACTTGGCCACCGGTCAATGTGACATTGAAGTGGACGAACGCTAGTGGACAATCACAACAACACACAAAGGGTTGGCATCCGCTTCCTCTTGCTAATCAATGGCACGACTTCTCTGGCACCTATGGACATTGGGGGGCAAATCCAGTTACCATGGAAATCCTCGTCGATATTCCGGCTACTGCTGATGATCCTAATCGTCCGATCTACATCGCGATTGACAACATCGCTCTCAAGCCAAAGACTCTCGTCCCTTCAATCGGATTGATGCCGAGCAGCTTGAATCAGACTGCAATTGGCAATGGCAGTTCCTACAACGTCGTTTTGAATTGGCCACCTCTAACGATGCCCCCATTCGCTTACTTTTGGGGGATTGAGGAACTGGATAACAATCGCAACGTCACACGTTCGATTATCAATCCGTCAGAGTGGTGGTGGCCAGGGTCCGGACCAAATCCCGGCTCCTTCAACTTCCCGGGATTCGATGGCGATAAACCTTTAACGGGCCCAACTTTTGTGCTAAACCTCTTTACTTGGAGCCCGATGATCCCAGCTGGAGTTTTCTACTCTGATCGCAACTATCGGATCACCTATGGAGTTTGGGGCAAGTGCCATCGCTGGATGGGGCGGCAATGGGAGCTAGGCTTTTTTGCTTCTGCTAAGACGGCTACCGTTCCTCCAGTAAAGAGACTGCCTGATCTTGAGCGGGGACTTCCTTCCACGTTGAGAGGATTCAACATGAATCTATTCGACGAAAAGATGAGGCCCAACAGGTTTGATCCAAGCATCATGCGCAAGGATAGGCCCATGCCAGTGCCCAATATTCCTGGAAACATTAAGAAGCCAGGAGGTGGGAAACGCAACTAACGACAGCGGTCGGAGGGCGTCAAGAAATTCGGACACCCTCTGACTGTCGAGATTTCTAGGAGAACAGATATCATGAACATAAAATTTAGTCATCACTTCTCACGAACCCTTCTCTTGGGTTTGCTGACCATCGCGGGGTTGATTTCGACCGCACTAAGCCAGGAGATTCCGGTCAATGAAACATCAGAGCAAGCCGCTGTACGAATAAGGAAGTGGGTGCAGGAGCGCAACCAGCAAACGAACATGCTCCGAGAGCGCTTGAAGGTCCCTCTGACTGTGAAGTTGGATCAGAATCGTACTGGATACTTGAGCCACTTTGACGTTCTTCCTGCGAGGCCAGGACAGAGTGAGAACAGTCGCTACGTACCTGTGTATGTTTCGACCACCAATGTGATAGCTGCCCAAACAACCAATACGCATAAGATTACACCGGTTGCTGGTACAAATATTAAGCTCACGGGCGCCGGAGTAAGGATTGGAATCTGGGACGAGGCGCATGTGGAATTTTCTCATCCTGAATTCGCAGGAGCGTCTCTTGGTACATTGGGGCCAAACTTTCCGTCTGGCTACAACCCGATAGGACACATGAATCATGTTGCAGGAACTCTTGCAGGACGAGGAGCCAACCCAGCTGCCAGGGGAATGGCTATCGCCGCCAAACTACAAAGTGGAACCTTCTTTAATGGAGCATCTCTTGTGGAGCTAGCTTCAAATGCCGCGAATCTGCAAGTCTCTAACCATAGCTATGGTCCAGTTTGTGGTTGGCAGTTCAATTCGTCCGTTGGGTGGTGGTTTTGGTATGGACCCTCTGCCTTGTTGGAGGATTGGAGATTCGGTGCATACAGCCCGGATGACAAGCAACTTGATTCGATCGCCCGAGCAAACCCAAGTCACTTGATTGTAAAGTCAGCCGGAAACGATTACAACCAGGGGCCTCCACCAAGCACACTACACAAAGCCTGGAATGGGTCGGCGTGGGTCAATTCATCCGTGACTCGGCCTCGTGACGGGAATCCCAATGGATACGACAGCATCCCGTATTCTTCTGTTGCTAAGAACATCCTCACAGTGGGGTCGATCAATGACCTTCCTACTTATAGTGGGGCGAATTCTGTGGTTCATTCTTCGTTTTCAAGCGCGGGTCCAACAGATGATGGAAGAGTCAAGCCCGACGTCATGGGGAATGGAGATGGTCTCCTTTCGGCAGTGCTCAACAATGGGTACGGTGTCATGTCTGGAACCTCGATGGCCGCGCCAAACGTGGCTGGGACTGCAGCACTGCTTTATGAGCACTGGGGCAGGCCAAGCATGCAACGAGTAGGGAGCAAGCTTCAGATGGTGCCGACCCCCGTATCGGCAGCCTTCATAAAGGGCCTTCTGATACATACTGCCCGTGAAGCTGGGAACCCTGGTCCGGATTATCTTTTTGGTTGGGGATTAATTAATGCGGAGGATGCTGCCAGGTTCGCGAATCATCTGCTGCCCAATACTGTATTACCAGCCAATTGGACTGCTTCAACAGGCTTTGCGAGAACTAAATTGCAGCCGAATCAGACCTACAAGCTCAAGCTCCCTTGCTTCACTCCGGGTCAACCAATAAAGGTGACTCTGATTTGGATGGACCCTCCTGGTGCAGTCCAAGCAGCAGGTTTGCTGGATCCTCCAGTCAAGCACTTGGTTAATGACCTTGATCTAAAGGTTGTTGGCGGGAATCTTAACTCGACATTCTTGCCTTGGGTCCTGAATCCTACAAGCCCAGCAGCACCAGCTACGACAGGCGTTAACGTAAGGGACAACGTGGAGCAAGTTGTCATTGCCACTGGACAATCTGCTGATTACGAGATTCAGATATCGCATTCGGGTGCCTTGCTTTCGAATCAAAGTCAGGAATTCTGCGTTTTGTGGACGAATCTCAAATCGAAGGGGCCCAGCGCATTTAAACCATAGTGCGATTTGATAAGTCTGGATCCAATGCTTAGTCTACTCTCTGTCTACAAACGAAACACTTTGGCTTGGAGTTGTGCAAGGCTCCTAACCAAATTCACGAGGTAAGTTTAATGTTCGTCTCACTTGTATTTTCATGCCTGATGAACTCATCGATAGGCGAATCGTCTATTGCGTACCAAGGTCTTCCAGGTCGTGTTAGCCGATTACCGAGGCAACCGGTGGTTTCGGAAACGATCTATATCGCAGATAAGGGTGCGCAGCGCATTGTGAAACTTGACAACTTGTCAGGTGCGGGTTGGGCGACGTTGACAGCCAATACCCTTGGTCTTGGGACGTTGCCCGTCTCGTCTGTTGCCGTTGACAAGCAAGGGAAAATTTACTTCTGCGCGGCCGGAAAGGTCCATCGAGTGAACAACATTGCAGGTCAAGGACATGTTTCGATGAACCTTCCCAGCAATGCGGGAGTGGATAATCAGGTCTATGTCCGGAGCAACGGGTGGGTTTACGTCACCGTGGGTACCAACCAAGTGATTGCCTATGATACTGTGGGAGCCAGCGCTGTTCAAAAGTGGCAGGTGACTCATAGTGGCTCTCCAACTCCCCCGTCGGACCTCTTTGTAGATTCGGCTGGTACAGTCACGCTCGCTACAGAGACAGTTATCTCGGGAGGAAATTCATCCCAATACCCAGGGATCATTCTTGAGATCCAGTCGAACTCGACGGTGCCCGTATCATTCTTCCCCGTTCAGGACTTGCGTGGCGTCACTCGCGACTCGGGTGGGAGAATCTACTTCGCGACAAAGAATGGCATAGTTCGGATGAACAATATCTCGGGTGCTGGCCAAAGCTTGATGTCCACGACAAATCCGGTCGTCGGGTGCGCTCTGGCTTCATCCAAAATCATTACCCTGATGCCGTCTGGAGGAAAGGTCGGAGCTCTTTCGCTGACGCCAAACAACAGTCAATCTTGGTTTGGTTCACTGGGAACAGGGGTCAACCAGTATTCGTCGCCGGTTGATGTTTGCGTCTACGCGTTCAATACCAACGCACTTTGAGATGGGGTTGAGTCGCAGTATGAGCCGAGACAGAATTCGTCAAGGATGGGAGGATCGTAGAAAATTCGATCACGTCTATTGAAACTACTCAGAAGGCGGGCGATAACTGTAACCACTTGGAGGGCTAGGGGTGGTTCTGGCCCTCCAAGTGAGCCGAAATCACTTTAGCAACCCCTTTTTGCGGTGGCTACGATGCCCCAAAGAAGACAAGTTCCTACCACCGCCTCTGACAACGGAATCTAAATGTTAACGCAAGGGCTCAAAAGAATGGGTATTATCTGTCGTTCATGGGGGATGTTGCACTCCGGGTTCTGGGGCCACTTGAAGCGCAACCTGAAGGTGGAGCTGTTGTTCGGCGCTTTCGATCGCGTTCGGCGGCAATGATGCTTGCCTTCTTGGGGCTTTCGATTTCCAAAGCGGTCACGCGGGATCAGTTGGCGGGTGCGATTTGGCCCGATTCCGAGCCGGATCTCGCAAAAACAAGTGTGAGAACCGCGCTTCATGCGCTGAAATCCGCGTTGGGTGACGGTGCCATCCAAGCAGATCGACAGTTCATTTGGCTGAATTCTGAGGTCGTCCATTCGGACCTCGCCAGGTTTCAGGATCTGGTGTCGCGGGCGCAACTGTCGAATTCTGGCCCTGAGCAAATCCAGCTTCTGAAGCTCGCTGTGGGCCTCGTTCGAGGACCGATGCTGCAAGAGATCGATGCTTGGTGGCTGGCGCCCCACCAACTCGCGTTCGAAGAATCCTTTGGACAGGCGGTGAGCTCATTGGTCAAAGCGCTGGCAGAAGCAGGTCGAACGGATGAAGCCCTTGCAATCGGGCGTCATGCGCTCACCGTGGCCCCGCTTCGCCAAGATATTCATGTTGCGCTAATTTCGGTACTAAATCTCGCCGGACGCGGCGACGAGGCCGTTCATCAGTTCGAGATTCTTGAAAGTTTGCTGGAAGAGAATTGGGGAGAATCACCCTCGCCCGAAGCTCTTCAGGCGCTTGATCTGCGCCCCCCCAAGATCCAACATGCCGTTGTGAGAATGGCCCCGCTACAAGATGCATTCGGAAGGGTCATCTATGGTCGAGCGTCTCTGGTGGATTCGACTTGCGACCAATTGGCCGATCCTTATGGTCCAAAGGTCCTGACTCTACACGGAGTCGGTGGCGTAGGGAAGACAACGGTGGCGAACGCAATCCTGCAAAAACTGCGGGATGAAGTGGCTGTTGTCAAGATCGATCTAGTACCTCTCCGTGACGAAACCATGATCGTCCAGAGAGTTGCCGAAGGGTTCGATCTCAACGCACTGAATATAGAGACTCTTGTCAGTTTGCTTCATAGCAAAAGGCAAGAGAAATTATCGATCCTTTATCTCGATAATGCAGAACATCTTGTCGAGAGCGTGGGGCACATCGTGAAGTCGATCATCTCGAATGTACCCGGACTCAAGTGTCTCATAACATCGCGAACACTACTCTCGATCCCTGGCGAAATGGCGATCCCCGTTCGATCTCTCGAATCAGCAAATGCACAAGGAAAGCTAAGCGAGATCATATCCTCGCCAACAATCGCGCTCTTTGAAAGTCGAGCAGCCTCGGCCAGTCCGGGCTTCTCGGTCACAAGCCAAAACGCGAAAGCAGTGATCGAAATCTGCCGAATCTTAGAAGGTCATCCCCTGGCGATCGAGCTTGCAGCTGCGCACATGTCTGTCTTCTCTCCGGCCCAGCTATTGCTACGCCTTTCTGACTCAAAGTTTGTCCTGAAAGGCCTTGTGGGGCCCAACCTCGGACGCCACTCAAGTCTCGATGCGGTCGCCGACGAGAGTTATCAACTCCTGGATTCAGATTCGCAAAAGGTCTGGCGTCGATTATCTGTCTTTCGTGGCTCATTCAATGTGAATGCAGCCGAGATGGTGGCGGATGTCCGTGACTGTGCGGCTCGTTTGGCACGGCTGGTGTCCGCATCACTTCTGGAGCGTATCGAAAAGGACAATGAGCTGAGATTTCGGTTTCTGGTCCCGCTTCGCACCTTTGCGCTAGAACGACTAGAAGTCAGCGGCGAAACCCAGGAAACAAGAGATCGGCATCGGATGGCTTGTTTGGAGACCGCTCTTCGGATTCGGCCGCAGTTGGATGGGCCGGCGATGCGAGACGCGATCACCGAATTCGAACTCTGGGAAAACGACTTTCTCCAAGTCATCGATCTGACTGTGCGTGATCAAAGAGGATTCTCTGAAACGTTACTGATTCTGGAAAGAATCTCCCAAGTCATTATCACACATGGAACGCCTTTTCTTTGGGCCGAGAATTTTCGAAAGGTGCTCAGCCAAGCGAGGCAGCATGTCGAGCCGATGGTATTCGCGAAAGGGCTACTGGGCCACGCCTTGATCTGCATCCATCATCAAAGCAATTGGCGAGATGCGATCACGGCGGCAACCGAAGCACTTAACATTTTCGAATCCCAAGCAACGTCCATTGATGTAGCATATCTCAAAAACGTCCTCGGCCTCGCCTGCCTATTTGCGATCCATCGTGGAGACCGAAAGTTCGACGAGGCCGAAAAGTGGCTCACCGAAGCGTTCGCAGAGGTCGAAGCAAATCAAACTCATGTCGAAGGTTCACTCTGGTCTGATTCTTTGGTCAAAGTTGCGGTAAGAAGTAATTTGGCATGGCTCCATCGGGAACGCGGGGAAACCGACGAGGCGCTTCAATTCTTGCATCAAGCGCTTGCGATATCCGAAGAGTTCCAAATAGTTCGCGTGACCCCCATTCTGATGCTCGGCCTCGCCGATGTCTATCTCTGTCGGGATGAGCTGGAAAACGCCTACCTCTGGTCGAAGCAGACCCTAGCACTAAGCCGGAGGTATCAGATGGAAGGGTACACATGCATTGCCTTAGTCAAGTGCTGGGCGCATTGTCTTTTCACATCGCGCTACCGAGAGGCTTATGAAATAGCCACTGAGTATTCAGAACTTGCGCCGCGCAGGACTCTGCCGGTTGAATATGCAGCGACCGTCCTCACGCTTGTGGCCTTGGGGTACGTCATTTGCGGAGACCTTGAAGAAGCCAAGAAGTGTTGGGCGGTTGTCCTAGGCTGCAAAACTCATGAGGGCCAATGGTCGCGCGAAATCCCCGTCTATCAAAGAACGTACGGGCAGCTCGACGGTGTTGAGCCCCAACCTTTTCAACCTGAGGACGAATCGGAGATCACGGCCATGATCCAAAAGGGCTTCGAAGATCTGCAAATCATGGCCGTTCAATTCGCTGAATCGCACCACGGGCGGCGCTGTTTATGATAATCTGAATCGGATGACGACGGCACCAGGCGGTGGCACGCGAACCTACGACCTGCTGGGGAACACCCTCACGCGGAACGGGGAGAACTATGCCTGGGACAATTTTGGGCGGCTGTCCGGGATCGCGGCGGGCGAAGTGTCGCGGTCGTATTGGTATCGCCCCGATGGGCTTCGGATTTTGCGGGTGATCGATCCGCAAACGGCGTCATTGTACGACGATGTCTCGATCTGGATCGACCCGGCGGCGATTAATCCGGAGGATCCTCCGACCTTGAGCGACCCGACTTATCGCTATTTTTACGATGGTCAGAACGTGCATGAGGACGACTATGCGCGAATGGTCAACCCGGCGAGCAGCGCCCCGATTCGTCTTCACACGATCAATCGCTACGGCCTTGGGGCCCGGGGGATCGACTGGTTCCAACGCGAAGATCGACAGGCAAATACTTGGGCCACGACGTTCCCGGTTTATGATGGGCATGGGAATAACCTGGCTTCGTTGACCCGGTCGGGGACGAACGGTTACGCCATTTCAGGGCTTCGGTTCTATGACGCCTGGGGAGCGCCTAGGTCCGGGGCTCATGACTCCGACACTCGCTATTGCGCCTCCATCGGCCATAGAACAGACGACGAATCCGGCTTGATCTACATGCGCGCTCGCTACTACGAGGCGGGAAGTGGAAGGTTCATCTCCGAAGACCCTGCTATTGATGGAGGAAATTGGTACGCATATTGTGGGAATAACCCAATCAACGCGGTGGATCCATCGGGCAAGTTTCTAGAGTTACTACTGACATCTTTCTTGGACGAAATGCTGAGTGCAGGAAATGCCTCGGCAACACAAGCAGCAAAGCATTGGTCGAAAGAAAAGATCCTTGACATCATGGCTCGCAAACTTGGAGAAGCGTTAGGAGCAATGTGGGGGCCCGATTTTATGTCAGCTGTAAGCTGTGCACAGACTGATCCCAACGGTTATCTTTGGATAGGAAACGACAAAGGTCAAAGAATCGGAGTCGACTTTGGAGATTATGGAACCAGTAAACACGGGGGGCCACATCTTGATATCTATGATCAATATGTGCAGAAACTTGGAAAGAGACGAATGGAATTGTTCTGGGATGGCTTTATGGACGGACTAGGATTGCCATAATGGTCTGGTTGCGCAGAGTTTCAAAGGGTTGTTGGCAAAATGTGGGCCACCTTAGAGCAAATGAAACACCTTTTTTAGCTGTTGAATTACTCGATCAACTAAGGACTCCGGGTGAAATTCCATATGTAACTCGCGTTACATCTTGGGAAGCGATCTCCTCTCTCGACGCAGTTCTCAGCAATGGACTCGGAAGGGTTGTCCAGATTCGTGGTAGGATACCTTCTTCAACAGTTGGCTTGGACATTGGAACCTTGTCCAAGGCTGCTGCAATATTCGATACTGAATTAGAAGATTGCATGCTTAAGTACGCGATTGAAACTACCGAGCCTGTAAGACTGCACGGCGTAGGACGGGACGCCCAGTTATTCACGAGTGACATCGCAGCAGCATGGTTTACAAGCCAAATCGATGCACCCGCTATAGAAAGTGCTCGCCTCCTGTCTCCGATTCACTTGTGCGAACGGGTCTGCGGATCGGCTACCTATGCCGAGCTGGTGGAGCTTTTCTGGAAAGGCAGATTTGATGCTAGCTTGTTGTATGCATCACCGCTCTGCACGGAATTGCTTTCTAATACAAGTTCCGATAGCGTGACAGTGATCGAGGGAGAGTGCGACATTCTGGAAGAAGATGTCAATGGTGAAGGGGATCATGTAGGGCTCAAGTTCTTATGAGCACTTTCGGAGTCCTTCACTAAACTTGTCGACCGGAAAGGAGGAAGTTTCGTTCTACGACTATGACCCGGTGGGGCGGCTCTTGCATGCGACCTATGCCATGACGATGGACGGCTCCAACCCGCCGATAGCGACTAGCCGTGCGATCACGCGGTACGACTACAACGAGATCGGGCAGCTGGACAAGGTGGCGAACTATTGGCAGACCTTGGCCAATCTGGTCTGCCCCCCGGAAATGAAGACGCCTTAAGATGAGTCTCCCCCGTCCAGAAA
>ERZ761609.324-NODE-324-length-60078-cov-59.632158_pt1 | contig 60078 bp, 52 predicted proteins | sample MGYA00511163_ERZ761609 | MGnify/ENA primary metagenome ERZ761609 (study PRJEB28899, sample SAMN02445070) | bioreactor sludge metagenome | biome: EBPR sludge | place: Australia: Brisbane, Thorneside Wastewater Treatment Plant | collected 2011-12-16 ... | reverse complement strand
TATTTACAATGATCTTGAATTTAAAGATGTTACAAAATTATTGTCGTGTACTTAGGTTTGAGCCTTGGGTAATTTTTATATATTGACCTGTTGTAGAATAATCTTGCAAAATTATCGTAGAGTTTGCGGTTGGAGTATAGGCAGGAGTTGACCAACCCAAATCCTCTCTTTCGTCAGCGCTAGGAAACGAATTTCCATTAGTGTTCATTATATTAAATTAGCCAAGTTCATTTCTATGACCGCCCCAAATATAGTGAGCAAGTTCGTGATTATTAATATTATATGTCCAAGGGGTTCTTTGTGTTGAAATTGCTCCGCTTCCATTATCAAAACAAGATTCTGCTGTAATTACTTTACCATCTAATGTTATTTGAGTGACTCCCCCTCCAAAATTTCCACTTGTCCCTCCCAAAGCAGCTACCCCTGAGTTTGTTCCGGATTCTGTTCCTAATAGAAATCGAAAAACAACCAAAATAAAATCTACCTGACCGTCAGGATGTCGTTTGTTTATTGGATCATTAGGAGCAAATTTATCGTATAGTGAATAGTCAATTTCATTATCTAAATTCTGTAGTAATTCTTTAACAGCGAACCCAATGTGTCTATTACTATCTGAGTGATAGTATGTGCTGTTGTTATGAAAAATATATAAATTCGGATGTACATCACCTATAACAAAGAATTTGTTAAGACTTGCATCTCTGAAAAATGCCGTCATGTTTGAAGTTCCAATGTTTTGTGTATTTGGCTTTATAATAGAAGTTGCCCAAGACGGCAAATTTGTGCCGACTGAATTTGGCCAATATTGTGTTGCATGATTTGGATAAGGTGGGTCCCATGTATCATTCGGGAAACGCGCAAAAACTACTAAAATCCTTAAAGTATCATTATCTACAGGAAATCTAGAAAAAACTCCGGCTTGTTCTTCTGTCCCGCAAGCTTGATTGTTTAGTTCATCGAGATAAAGATGATCCAGCAATTGTGCATTTACGGACTGGGAATGCAACGCTATTATGATTTTTAAAAATAAAGTAAAGTTTTTCATATTCTGCTTCCTATTTTTTAATGCTTTAAAAAAGAATTTAATTTGAAAGAACATAGATTCTATTTTTATATTACAATATAGATCAATTGTGTTTCAAAAACAAACTTATTTTTATAGCAATCACAGAGCAAAAAAAATTTTACTTTAAGTTTGTATTTACAGGAAACATTTAGTATTTTTTACTGTTCAAGGACTGCAATAAAAATTTAATTAAAATGAAAACAATAAAATTATCAGCAGCTGTATTAATTTTTTTAACAGCTTTCACAACCGCCAGATCACAAAACTCCGTAGGGTTCGACGCAGGATTAAAAGAAGCCAAATCAAGCGGAAAGATGGTCCTGCTTGATGTCTATTCGGATTCTGATAACTGGAGCAAAAAAATGGATGCTGAAGTGCTTTCAACCGAAAGAGTTAAATCAGCTTTAAGCGGAATTGTTTTTATAAGACTCAATATTGATCAAAGCGGAAAATATAATTATAACGGGAAATCATACTCCACTTCCGAACTGGCTAAATTATTCGGAGGCACCGGTTATCCTTCATTTTCGTTTATGAACCCGGACGGCAGCATTATTAAATTCAAATACAACGGCGACGAAGTTATTAATATTTCAGGATTTATAAGCGAAGAAGATTTTACGGAAATGATAGATTTTTTTAAGAGCGGAAATTACAAAAGCACGGATCTTTCGACAATATTCACGAACTGATATCAGTAACCGAATTTTTCTTTTAGTTTTTTCAAAACATAGGGCGGTATAAACTCATCTACGTTTGCATTATAAGACGCAAGCTCTCTTACAAGCGATGAATTCAGATATGTATATTTCTCATTCGGCATCATAAAAATTGTATTGATCCCGGGATTCAGTTTCTTATTCGTAAGCGACATCTGAAATTCATATTCAAAATCCGATACAGCGCGGAGCCCTCTTATCATTACATTCGCTTTCATTCTTTCCGCATATCTAACCAGCAGTCCTTCGAATGAATCAACTTTCACATTTCCGAGATGTCGTGTAACGTTTTTAAGCATATCAAGTCTTTCCTCATTTTCAAACATCGGTTTTTTATTCCGGTTAACGGCAATTGACACAATGACTTCAGTAAATAATTCCGAAGCCCTTTCTATAATATCAAGATGACCGTTAGTAACAGGATCAAAAGTGCCGGGATAAATTGCAATGATTTTTTTCATTAGTTTAATTTAAAATCCAGCAGGGAAAAATTCACACTGCCTGTTTTATTTTTTCTCATCAGATATTTTTCAAATTCTTTGTTCAGCATAAATTTATCCGAATGCTCCAGCGCAAGGAACGAACCGGCTTTGGAAGCTGCAGCGATAATCTCATCATATTTATCAAAGTCATAAGGCGGATCGCAGAATATCAGATCAAATTTTTCACTTACGGAAGAAATGTAATTTACGGCATCGCCATTGTAAGTAAAGCAATTCTCTTCAGCTTTTAAGACTGAAATGTTTTTCAAAACAGTGCTGATATCTCTGTCAGCAAAAACGCATTTCTCCGCGCCGCGCGAAACAGCTTCTAGTCCGAGAGCTCCCGATCCGCAGAAAAGATCAAGACAGCTCATACCTTCGAAGTCTATAATGTTATTCAGAATGTTAAACAAAGTTTCCTTCGCTCTGTCCGAAGTCGGTCTGACTTTTTTCGTATCGGGAGAAACAAGTTTTCTTCCTTTGTAAATGCCTGAAATAATTCTCATGCAGTATTTTCGCCGCTTACGGCAAGTCCGTACAGCGGAGCGTATTTGCTTTCGTGAATTCCCGTGTCATAAAGAAGATCCACATTTATCCCGAGACCCGGGATGCTTCTGATACATTCTTTAAGAAAATCATTCAGCTCGGTGATCTTCTCTTCACCGTAAATGCTGATGTCGCTGATTTTTAAGCCGCCGAAATTTTCTGTGAAAAAATTCAGCTGCCGCAGCAGCGACAGTCTGAAATTATTTCTTTCCGTGATCTCAAAACTATAATATTTTAAAACACCTTTGAATATAAGACTAACGTCAAGTCTGTTGTTTCTGAATCCGACTATCAGAAAAGCTTTAGCCGGATTTCTTTTGAACCGTATATATTTTTCGACGGCGAACTGGTCTATTTCAATTTTTTTTATAATAATATTACAGCTGTTGCAAATGCTTTTAAGAAATTCGGTTTTAATTTTACTGACGGCGATCATAAGCACTTCATCAATGCTTTCGCTTACGGTATGATGATTCAGACGTACGCATTTCAGATTGAAATCCTTCTGAGAATCCGGAAAATAATTGGAAAGGTCGCGGAGAATATGAGAATTTATATTAGAATTTTTTTCGCTGAAATCAACCGGTATGATATTCAAAAATGCCAGACCTGTATCTATGAGAATATTCGCTTCAATTGGCTCAAGACTTGCATCTGTTATGTCATGCATCATCTCTGAAAACTCTTCGAGATATTCCTTTTTGTTTTTTTTGAGCAGCCTGTCATTCTCAAGATTGAAGCTTAACGTTACTTCTTCAAGTCTGCTGATCTCTCCGGTTTCGGAGAGTTCCATAATTCTCAGATTATTACCGCAAAATCCTAAGTTAATCCTTTTCAAACCGTTTTAATTAATCCGCTTTTAAATACTTTTTCATTTTATCAAATTTTTTCCTGCCGATGCCTTTTACTTTCATCAGTTCGCTGATATTTATAAATCGCTTATTTGCGTTTCTGTAAGAAATAATTCTCTCAGCAATCGCTTCGCCAACGCCGGGCAGCTCCGTTAGCTCTTCTATCCCGGCTGTATTCAGATCTACTGTAAAATCAGGCGGTTCATTATCAGCAGATAATTTTTCAATTCGTCTGACCGAGTCACCGGATGCTTCGAGCATTTTATAAACACTCCTTTCATCCGCTGTATTCTGCGTGTTCTCATTTTTATTTCCCGCATATATTTTCATGGATTTTTCCCTGAATACGCTGTCGGAGCGGGAAAAATCATAAGCCGTAATTACTCTATCTTCCGAAAGGGATTTGTAATACTTAACGGAAAATCCCGCTGTTACTGAAATTGAAATAAAAAGAATAACCCTGATCTCGCTTTTTGTAAATGAAATTGATTTGGCGATGCTTCCTGCAAATGTTTTCATAATATCTTTCATAATCAATCATACATTAAAATTAAACATAATCTCAGTTCAAAAATAGTAATTCTAAAACTTTTATAAAACTGTTATATGAAATGTTCTGAACCCTGATTTTCCTGATTCCTTGATTAAACCATTATTACTGTGCTGATTTTCAAATAGAATTGGAATGTTTGAATTATTATATTCAGAACCGTAAAAAATTTTATTCTATTTACAAAATAGAATAAAAATCGGAATTGAAATATCTTTTTATAAAATTAAAGCAGAATAAATATGGCAGGAACATTTTCGCAAATTTATATTCAGATTGTATTTGCTGTTAAATGCAGACAAAATCTGATACAGAAAGAATGGAAAGAGGAACTGAACAAATACATTTCCGGAATAATAACCGGCAAAGAGCAAAAGTCAATAATTGTAAACGGAATGCCTGATCATATTCATGTTTTCGTTGGCTTAAAACCTTCAATGAGAATTTCAGATTTAGTAAGAGACATTAAGAATAATTCAACAAATTTCATTAACGAGAATGGTTTTTTAAACAGAAAATTTTCATGGCAGAATGGATACGGAGCATTTTCATATTCGCAGTCTCATATTAAAAATGTTTACAATTATATTTTAAATCAGGAAAAACATCACATGAAAAAAACTTTTCGCGAAGAATATTTTGAATTTTTGGAAAAATTTGAGGTGGATCATAATGAAAAATATTTGTTTGATTGGATTGAATAATATTAACAATTATAATATCACCTCTTCGGGGTTTGTATTTTGTTTCTAATATAATTTCACCCCTTCGGGGTTTGTAAAATATGATTTTGTTTCTAATATAATTTCACTCCTTCGGGGTTTGTGGAATATGATTTTGTTTCTAATATAATTTCACCCCTTCGGGGTTTGTAAAAATATTTCTAATATAATTTCACTCCTTCGGGGTTTGTGGAATATGATTTTGTTTCTAATATAATTTCACCCCTTCGGGGTTTTTGAAATTGGAGTTTTAAAATTCAAACCCCGAAGGGGTGTCATTTTTTTTAGAATGGTGACAGTTTTTTACAACGTCAATTTAAACCCCGAAGGGGTGGTATTATTTTATATCACCCTCGCGATCGTAAACCCGTCCCCGATCGCCAGCAGAAAAGATTCAACCCTGCCGTCTTTTGAGAGAAGTTCGTTTGTCTCCTGAATTGCTTTAAGATCCGGGTCGTCGCCTGCGTCCTGCACGACCCTGTTGTTTTTAATCATATTATCAAACACAATCACTGTACCGCTGTGCGAAAGTTTCAATGCACCTTCGAAGTAATTAATATAATTAACTTTATCCGCGTCAATAAAAATCAGATCGAAAATTTTCTTTTCCTTTTTCAATACTTCAATCTGCTCAAGTGCAGGAGCAATTCGCACTTCCGTTTTATTTTTCAACCCGGCTTTCTCAAAATATTTTTCTGCAATATCACCGTGTTTCTTTTCAATCTCAAGCGTTATAAGTTTTCCGCCGGCGGGAAGTCCGCTTGCAATATGATATCCGCTGAAACCGGTAAGTGTTCCGATCTCCAGTGCGTTCTTTGCATTTATCATTTTTGTAAGAAGATATAAAAACCTGCCCTGCTCCGGTGCGATCTGTATCAGCGGTATTTCGAGTTTTTCAGTTTCTTTTATAATCTCTTCTGTGATCTCATTTTCAGGTACAAACTTTTCAAGAATGTAATTGTAAACCTCATCGTTTATTGGAGGCGATTTCATTATTTTCATAAATTACGGTAATAAAGTTAGTTTAATTTATTAAAATTCAGGAGTGAATATTTTTTTAATTGAAGCTGCCTTTCCGGTATTGCCGTCTATTTCACAAAGCACTCCGGAAAATCTCAAATCCTCATCAGCTACTTCATACTTCTGCGGAGTGGAGTAGATAAATCTTTTTATCGAACTGTCTTTCTTCATCCCGATTACAGAATCATAAGCCCCTGTCATTCCTACGTCAGTAATATATGCTGTTCCTTCGCTGAGTATCCTGCTGTCAGCGGTTGGAATGTGCGTATGAGTTCCGACTACAACGGAAGCTCTTCCGTTTGCATACCAGCCGAAAGCGATTTTTTCAGCGGTCGCTTCGGCATGAAAATCAACAAATACGATATTTGTTTCATATTTTATTTTTTCATAAACCCAGTCGAATGTTCTGAAAGGACAGTCAATTGATTTCATAAAGACTCTGCCCTGAAGATTGATAATTCCGATCTTAAAGTCAGTTCCCGGAATTGAATAAATACCGAAACCGTGACCGTATGCGCCTTTGGGATAATTCATCGGACGCAATACTTTTTTCTCTTCCATCAGATATTTATGCGCCTGTATTTTATCCATAGTGTGATTTCCGCCTGTCAACACATTGATATTGAGTTCAAGCAGTTTCTTCCCGTCTTTTTCGAGAATGCCTTTTCCTTCCGTAATATTCTCGCCGTTGGCAATTACGAAATCAGTTTTATATTTTGAGATTAAACCCGGGAGCAGCAGTTTGGTGAGATTATAACCGGGTTCGCCGATTATATCTCCGATGAAAAGTATCTTAATTTTTTCGGACAAATTATAAAAGTATTTTAAAGATGAATGTGAATAAAATTAAAACAGGTTATCCGAATTAACGCCTTTCCACTCGCTGTATTTTTCCAGATCGGTCTGAATGGATTTAAAAACCGCGGCAAACAGCAGCGTGTCATCGGCAAATCCCAGAAGCGGAATTATATCAGGCATCACATCAAACGGATTTATAAAATATAAAACAGCTGCAGTAATCAGTGCTACGGATTTCCAGGGAATTTCCGTGTATTTTTTATTTTTATAATCTCTTAACAGATTCAGGAGAAGTTTGATCTGTTTTATAAATCTTCTGTATTTTCCGATTTCAAGTTTTGAGGATTTTTTTTTGATGTTGTCATCATTGTCCACTACATATTTTATATCATCTTCGGTAACTTCAAACGCTTCAGCATTTACTTCATCAAAAACTTCTTTTTTGGAAAATTTATTTCTGTTCATATTTTTTTATTAAATATTATTAATAGAATATATTATTAATAGAGTAAGTTTTCAATTCTTTATAAGCAATTTATTTTCACTTCATTAACTCATTTACCGGACAGACTCTTCAGACCGTTTCAAAATCCGTTTAATCTTTCAAATACTCTTTCATACCGCTTAGAGGAACTGTGATTTCAGTCGGACCGAATACATACGCCGCTATTTCATAATTATTGTAATAAAAGGAAATCGAATCATTGGTAATCATAAAGTTATTATTGTGAGTAATTTTATTTTCAAACAGATTGCCTTTTGTCTGAAGGTTATCAGTCGGAGATAATCCTTTCTGCTTTCGGAATGCTTCGTCTATCAGTTTATTCAGAAGAGAATCATAACCGGGTTTGAAGATATTGTTAAGTGAAAGTACGTCACCTGATCTTTTCCCGAAAACTATATAACTCATATAAGAATTCGGATGAGCCCCGCCGATAAATATGTAACAATTAACTGATACAGTGAAATTATCTTTTGTTTCGGAAACTATTTCGGCTGTCCCATCAAGAGCAAAAGCAATATCCTTAACTGAGGATAATTTCTTCATTGTATCATAATCTGCAAAAAAAGAAACTGCGAGCTCATCAAAGTCTTTAAATGATTTACCTTCAGACGAATAAATGCTGTCTTTCAGAAATGAACCGATAACTCTGTTCACATTTGACTTAAGATTCTCATTGAGGATTTCAGGATACTTAAAACTTATATAAGTGCATCCGGTCGAATCCTTATTACAGTTGTTATAAGATTTTGAAAATTCCTTCATTACAAATTCAATATTTCCGGAAGACGGAGATTCCGAATCTTTTGTCTTCACTTCTGTCCTCGGCTCTTCCTTGCCGCATGAAACTAGAATTATACAAAAAAGAAATAATGCCGTAAGTTTTTTCATAATTATTAAATGAATTAATTAAAGCAAATATAAATCAATTGTGTTTTATAAAACATACATATATTGAATCTCCGGTGAGATAAACTTTTCTTCACAAAATGTATTTGAAAATCAGACATTATAGCTACGAACTGAAAATAAATCAAATTAACTTTTTAGCGTTTTTTAAAAGAAATTGTCTGATTCAGAGGGCAAAAATTATATTAAGCAGTTAATATTAATTTAAAATTAAAATCCATATCTTTGATAAAATTTAAACCAAACCAATTCAAATGAAAACCTTTTTTCTATTTTTAGCAGCTGCATCATTGCTGCTATTGTCTTTATTTTCAAATGAAAATACAAGCAGCAGTAATGATCTTTCAAACTATTATAACGACAGAGACTATATAGAAGGCGATATTATTGTAATGTTTAAATATCCCGTGGATGTGAATGACTTTCTTTATACTTATAACGGAATAGGACTTACCTTAAAGGAAACACTTGTAAAAGATATGAACATTTACCTGTTTCAGTTTGATATTTCTAAAGCGCAGTCAGTGGACGCCCTGATGTCCGTAATGCGAAATGACAAAGTCGAGATCGCACAGTTTAATCACAGATTTAAAGAAAGAGTTCTCCCTCCGGTATTTCCGAATGATACAAGATTCACTGATCAGTGGGACAAGCATAATACAGGTCAGACAGGCGGTACACCTGACGCTGATATTGACGCTCCGGAAGCATGGGAAGTCTCAACCGGCGGCGTAACTGCTCTCGGCGATACAATCGTCCTTGCAATAGTGGACGGAGGTCAGCAGACAAATCATCAGGATTTGGATACATGGGTAAATCATGCGGAAATTCCGGGCAACGGAGTTGATGATGACAACAACGGATATATAGATGATATTTACGGATGGCATGCGGGAAATAATAACGGAACAATTCCTTCTAATCAGCACGGTACACACTGCGCAGGCATTGCCGGTGCAAAAGGAAATAATAATTTAGGCGTTGCCGGTGTAAACTGGACTGTAAAGACAATGCCTATAGCTTACGGCTCAGCAACGGAAGCTAATGTAGTTAAAGCTTACGGATACGCGCTTAAGCAAAGAAAAATTTATAATCAGACTAATGGTTCACAGGGCGCGTATGTAGTTGCGACAAATTCTTCATTCGGTATTGATAACGGTCAGCCGTCAAATTATCCCCTTTGGTGTGCATTTTATGATTCGCTCGGCATGTCAGGAATTTTAAACGCAGGCGCAGGTCCGAATAATAATGTAAACATTGATATAGTCGGAGATATTCCTACTACCTGTCCGAGTATTTATATGATTGCAGTTACAAACACTACAAATACAGATGCTAAAAATTCAGGCGCAGGTTACGGACCTATAAATATGGATCTCGGCGCTCCGGGAACATCAATCCTTTCCACAGTTCCGACAAACTCATACAGTAACCTGACCGGTACTTCAATGGCTACTCCTCAGGTCACAGGTGCTGTCGGACTTATGCACGCAGCAGCGGGCTCGGTGTTTATTCAGCTCGGCAGGACAAGACCGGATTCACTTGCAAAATTATTCAGACAATATATTCTTTCCACAGTTGATACTATTCCTTCAATGAACGGAACTACATTATCAAACGGAAGACTTAATCTTGCAAAACTTGTTAATAAAGTAAAAATTACAAACGTACCTGTACTGAATAATTTTAACCTGCAGTCACCTGCAGCAGGTCAGACCATAACGACTCTTCCGAATTCAACATCAACAATTACTTTCAACTGGGACACATGCGCTACCGGTGTAGATTACAAATGGATCTTCGGTTCGCCGCTCATCAGCAACAGAATGATGGCGATTGCTTCAGGTACTAATACCATGACATTTACATTAGGACAGCTTGACAATATGCTTGCAGGACTCGGCATTAATCAGGGTCAGTCACTTGCCGGAGTATGGACAGCTACTGCATATAGACAGCTTCCGAATGTCGATTCATTATCAGCTCAAAACGGACCCAGAACAATCACTTTATCCAGAGGCGTCCCGGCACTGTCGGCATTTAACTTAAGTTCTCCGCCGTCAGGAACCACTTTACAAACCACTCCTACTGATTTTACTATGGCAACACCCAGGTGGACAAAGTCAGGACTTGGAGTAAAATATAAATGGATGTTTGCTTATCCGGATTTTTCAAATTCATCAAATATAAAAAGGATCATCGAGTCAGGCAGCAACGGTTACGATACATCAGCAAGCATCAGATATTCACAGCTTGATTCTCTCGCTGCAAGTCTCGGAGCAGGTATCAGCGATTCAGTTACCGGACAGTGGAGAGTTTACGGTTACAGCTTAAGCGATTCTATGGCTTCAGCACAGACATATACTCTTACTCTTAGAAGACTTCCGATATCAACAGTTACTATAGGTTCCGGCTCAGCTGATGAATCATATCCGATGAACAGATTTTACAACTACTTCAGATGGCAGGGAATTTATCTCGGCTCTGAAATAAATACAACCGGTCAGATCAGGAAAATAAAATTCTATCAGAATAACAGCGTTGGCGGAGTGACAAGTGAAAACGTAAGGATCTTTATGAAAACTACAACCGATGCGTCATTACCAACGGGCACCTGGGACTCAACCGGAATGACTCTTGTATTTTCAGGAAGCGTGAACAGTCTGTCTTCGCCCGGCTGGACGGATATTCAGCTGACCACGCCATTCTCAATTAACAGCAGTCAGAATCTTATGATCTCGATCGGCAGGGATTTTCAGCAATATGTTAACACTTATCCGAGATACTCTTATTCCGGTTCATCACCTGTTTATTTATCCAGAAGAGGACAAAGCGATACGCAATATCCGACGAATCTTACGCAGAGCTATAACCGCGCAAACATTCAGCTTGAGATCTCACTGATAACGGGAATTGAGAACAATACCGTTTCAATACCGGCGGTTTATTCGCTTTCACAGAATTATCCGAATCCGTTTAACCCTGTTACAAAAATTAACTTCTCAATTCCGAAACAGGGATTTGTGAATATGAAGGTCTATGACGTTCTCGGAAAAGAAGTAATGACATTGGTAAACGAGATCAGACAGGCGGGAAATTACGATGTCGTGTTTAACGGAGCAAATCTCTCAAGCGGAGTATATTTCTACAGAATGGAAACGGAAAACTTTATTGACATAAAACGTATGGTGCTGATAAAATAAAGTTCATCCAAATTTAAATACAAAAAAAGTTTTCTCCTTTGCGGGAGAAAACTTTTTTTTAGGGTAAACTTAAAATTTAAATCAGAAGCAGTTACTTAATATTATGTTGCCAGAGAAGATCTGCATTGTCAATTAATTTATTTAAAGTGTTTGTAAGGGAAGGGTCGAGCTTTATACATTTTTTCCAGTCTATGATTGCCAGCTCATAATTGCTTGCATAATAATATGCCAGACCTCTGTTCATATAAGCTTCTGTATACATGGAATTAGCTTTTATGACTTTTGTAAAATCATCTATCGCTTCGTCCCAATCTTCTTCTTTGGAATAAGCCAGTCCTCTGTTAAAATACATTGACACATTGTCGGGTTCTATTTTCAATACTTTAGAAAAATCTTTTTGAGCTTCATCCCATTTTTCCATTTTAAAATAGCATTCGCCTCTGTTTGATATGGCTGCAATATAATTCGGGTCCAGCTTTATAGCTTTACTTAAATCTTTTATGGCATTCTCGAAATCTTTCTTTCCCTGAAACGAAAGACCTCTGAAATTATAAGCTTTCGCATCGTTTGGAAAAATACTGATATATTTGTCATAATATTTAATTGCATCTGAGTATCTGCCTTCATCATGAAGATTTCTTCCTCTGAAGAAATGGTTCAGCGCCTGAAGTTTAATTTTATCTGAGTATTCCCCTAAAGTAATCCCTTCAATATCCTTAATCGATACAGCAAAATTCAGATTCTGTCCTTTCTTCAAATACATTGTACTGATTCCTATCAGCTCTCCGTTGGAATTTAACAGAGCCCCTCCGCTGCTGCCCGGGGAAAGACTGGCTGTAAACTGAATAAATTCCTGTTTACCATCTTCAAGAGTCCGAATACCGCTTACAATGCCTTCTGACATTGTGTTTTCAAGACCCATCGGACTTCCTATCGCAAATACTTTCTGACCTACTTTTATATCATTAATGTTTGCGGGTTTTATCGAAGGGAAATTTGTTGTTTCCAATCCTATTATAAGAATATCCTTCTCAATATCCAATCCAATGATCTCATTGTATGCGACCGGGATATCGTTTTGCTTTATTACGAGCTTATCGTTGCCTGCGAATATATGGAAATTAGTTACAAGTATTCCTTTATCTTTTATTATCACGCCGCTTCCCTGACTGCTTTCATTACCGTCGAAGTCAATTGCCCTGATTACTACAACGGCGTCTTTGAAATTTGAAAAAATTTCTTCAGGTGTAATCTCCTGTGAACTGACAAAAGATCCCCGGAAAATAAAAATGGTTAGAAAAAAAAATAAAATTCTTTTCATAAATATTATTTTAATTTTGAATAATTTAAAGAAGTTAAAAGATATAGCTTTACTTTCAGTTATTTGTCCGGAATAGGAACCAATTGGATTTAAAATATAAAATTTGAACGATTTAAAAAAATTAATTTTTTCAACAGAATGATAGCTTTGAAAAATACTTCATAATATACTCATCTTAGAAAAATTTTTTCACTTTATTCAAACTGATTTTAGACATTTTGGATTACTCTTAGGAGGTGATTAAGGAATTTTTTCTGTTATTTTAAGCAGCTCCTCCTCCCTTTTCTTTAAAGGAAACATTTCGATTATTCTTCTTCTGGATTTTAATGACGCCTGTTCATCATACTTAAGAGCTGCGCGGATAGCTTCAGCCGCTTTGCAGGCATTTCTTTCTTTTACTATAATTCCGCAATCTCCGATGATATCCGGAATGCCGTTCACTTCAGAGCCGACAGGAATGCAGCCGCAGAGCATAGCTTCGCAAACCGCGCTCGGCATTCCCTCAAACATAGAAAGCTGTGAATACACTTTCGCGCGGCTGTATAGTTTTATCAGTTCATCATAGCTTACTTTACCGTAAAGCTCTGTGTTCTTTAAGTTAAGACTTTTCAGATGCCGGAGATAATATTCATTCAGTCCTATCAGAATGAATTTCACATCCGGCATTTTCATAGCCGCTTCCGTCAGCATGTCAAACCCTTTTCTTCTGTATTCATTTTCATTTTCTATCATCCCGGCGCTGACGACAGCTCTTTCCTTTACATCGTTTCCGGATTTAAAAATTTCTTCATCATATCCGAGCGGTATGGTCTTAAAAGGCGTCTTAATGTCTTTTATGAAATTCTTAATGCCGTCTTTCAGAACCGGCTTTCCCGGAAGGTCAGAATAAATGTACCGGTTTTCATTTTCAATCAGACTTTTGTCAACAGGAATTATAACCGAACAGTTTTTAAGTGAATAAACAGCACAGAAACATCTGAATCTTTTCTTAATTCCGGATTTTGTAAAAAGCCCCATGTTAATTTCAGGAATATATGTAGCGTCATATCCGCCGACAGCTATAAAACTTTTCTTTCCGAAAAGTTTTGAAAAAAATACCGGCAGGAAAGAATGGTAATCGGCAAACCAGATATAAACCGCATCGTAATTTTTTATGCTGAAAAGTAATCTGAAAAACAGGGAGACAAACGAGAAAATAAATGAGAGATTATTTGATAATTTTGATTCTAGGATTTCTACATTAAATCTCTTCCTTAATATTTCAATATCGTTAGTGACAAACTTTGCCTTTGCAGAAATGTGATGAACAAATAATAATTTCCTTTGTGACAATACAATGTTTTAAATTTTTATCCCCGCCCGCGCAGAATTATCGAGACGGTTCATGAAGATCTTTACATTATTTTCTTTGAAGTATTTATCAACCGCTTCACGCGCTCCTTTCCAGTAACCGTAGTCATCGACAATTAAGAAACCGTTTTTAGTAAGCAGAGGATAGAGATGAACAAGTTCGTGATAAGTGGATTCAAACCAGTCAGTATCAAGCCGCAGTATTGCTATCTCACCCGGCAGAGTGGCCGGAATCGAATCTTCCACTTTTCCTTTTACAAACACAAGTTTCTCTTCAGGATAGCCGGTCGAATATAGATTCTTTTTCACTTCATCAATCGATGAATAGCACCATTCATTATGAGAATCTTTCTGACTCTGCGACCATTCAATTTTTGCGTCTTCGTCTTTATAACTTATGTCTTTTTCGGTAGGAGCGCTCATACCTTCGAACGTATCGTAGAGATAAATTTTTCTGTCAGTATTTTTCAGATTCATTAGAGTGAGGGCAGCCATCATTGTATTGCCGCCTTTCCAGACTCCGCACTCTATGAAGTCGCCGGGTATATTGTTTTCTATAACATGCTTTACCGACCTGTAAGTATAGTAAAGACTTTCGGTTGATGTCATTGTAAACTTCAGACATTTTTGCTTAAGTTCAATAAATTCCTTCTCGACATCCGGAAACATCTGATCCATTTCCACAGACAGGTAATAAAACTTTTTGAAAAGTTTATACCCTGTATCACTTTTTAAAACGCTTTTTGCTAAACTTTTGATCATTAAATTTTAAGTAAATTAATTTTTAACCGCTGTAACAAGATAATAAGCCGAGTCTCTGTCTTTAACTCTCTGCGGAGTGACGGCGTCTTCGAGAAACATTTTAAGCTGGTAGAGAGCTGAGATGGGGTGGTAAAACCACTTTAGTGGTTTTGCGACTTCACTGACAAACGAGTGATAGAATGTCAGACGAAGCTGTGAAGTCAGCGCCAGCTGTCCGAGAGCGGGCGTGAATCCTTTCAAAGTAAAACCGTGATCCTGTATCAGCTTTTTCAGTCCGTATGAAGTCCATCTCTGCACATCTATCGGTGCTGAGTGAAACTGCCATGTACCGTGAGTTGAAAGAAAAAGCAGTCCGCCCTGTTTCAAAACCCTTCTGCATTCGCTCAGATATAAAACGGTATTTTCCACATGCTCCAGCACCTGCGATGATAAAACAACATCAAATTCTCCGTCACCGAAAGGAAGTTTTTCATCAGGCTCGATCTTTACATCTGCGTGAGGATTTTCACCGACATCAATTCCTGTGTATGTATCCGTAAATTTTTCGAAGATATATTCATACGGCCGCACACCGCAGCCGTAGTCAAGGACTTTATATTTTCTACCGTTTTCAAGATACGACGGAATAATTTCTTCCATCCTTTTCTTTAGCAATCCCGATGAATAAAAATAAGTATTCCAGAAAGGAAGATCGGTAAATTTTTCCGATTCCTTTTTTAAATCCTCTTTTGAAATTTTTAGTGAACTTTTTTTTGCAGTGTCAGACAATATTTACCGTTTAAACTTTCTTATAAAATACTTATTAATAAATCCTTTTATGCTTTCGATTTCTATCGGCTCCGCGAATTTGAAAATATACAATAGTGTCAAAAATAATAATATTAAGATAAGTTTAATAGATATATCTGTATATATGTTTTGAATGCTTATAAAATAAGAGTAAGCCGCAAATACTATAAACATTACTGAAAGCAGTATTAACTTTACCGTTTCAAATTTTGTAAACGAAAAACTCTTTGTTAAAGCTGCGCCTAATATTGTCATTAGCAGATAAGAAAGCAGAGTAATAACTGCGGATGCATATATGCCGAAATATTTTATGAAGATGAAATTCATAATTAAATTAAAAGCAAGACACACAGCCATTATGAATAAAATCGATTTAGTATTTTTCTTATAATAAAAATCAAGAGAAGAAAATACAAACAGAGCAACGAAACAGTTCGAAAAAAGTATAACAGGAATAATTTCTACGCATGACCAGAGCTCGGGATTTCTTACGAAAATCTTTACGGCATAATCTATGAAATATGTAATTATAAGTGAAGTAAGTATCATTCCGAAAAAAAGATATGTAGAAGATTTTGTCATGAATCTTCTGAAGTTGTCGTCATTGATCTTATTCCAGAATATTACGTTTATCGCAAGCGTAAACGGCGCTATAATGAACGCATTCGTAAAACTGCCGATACTGTATCCAGTCGTATAAACCGCCACCTGCTGCTTGCTGACGAAATCATTCAGTAAAAACCTGTCAGCGGAATTCAGAAGTATCGAAAGCAGCATTGCAAGCATCAGAGGAAAGGAAAATGAAAGGATTTTTTTTATTTCGGAATAATCTATATCGATGCTGAGATTTTTTATCAGATACGGGATGAATATTATAAATACAACTGCCGGCGCGATCCACTTTGAAAAAAACACGCTTTCAAATCCTTCATTGATTCCGAGTATAAAATATAACTGCAGACCGAGATTGATAAAAAGATTGGATAATGTTATAACTGTGTATAGAATTGGTTTACTGTTCAGTCTCGCAATTGTCATCGGCATTATCAGAAGGGATTCAAATATTGAAATCAGAAAACAGTAAGATATTACCCGGGAATTGTTTTCCCCTAAAATCATTTCTGAAAAATTGCCGGAAAAGGAAAGACTGATTGCATAAAAAACCGCTGCATTGATCAGGGTCAGAAAGAAGAAATTAAAAAGTATGCTGTTTCTTTTTTTTAGATTATTTTCCGAAGCACAGAAATTTATGATCGCCGTTTCAAATGCGAACATGCATATTGTAAAAAGATACTGCCAGAATGATTCAAGTAAATTAAGATCGGCGATTGCGTCTGAAGAAAATTTCGCCGTGTAAAGAGGTATAAGTATAAAAGAGATCAGCTTAGTAGCTACTCTGCTCAGACCGTAAACCGCGGACTGACTTATAGTATTTTTAATATCTTTCAGCAATGCATGAAAATATTAACTTTAATGCTTATTTGAAATGTAAGAAAGGATAGTTTTGAAATGTATGTTATATTTTAAAAAAATGAATGCCGTTATATAAAATTTGATCATGCACTATGATTAAAACGTCCCGACAGATAGGTTCATCACAAATCTTCTGTTGTCTTTATACGGATTGTTAAGTCTCCATGCAAAATCAACTCTGAATATATCCAGTATCCTGCTGATGCCAAATCCGGCTTCCATATATAATCCGTCTGAAATTCTGAAATCCTTGAAAGCGGCAAGCTCATAGTTTTCTTCGCTTATAAAATTTCTACCTGCATTAAAAAATCCGATCAGATTAAAATTTTTCAGGACCGGCACTCCTCCCCAAAGCATCTTTCCGAAGTTATTCTGAAAATTCAAATAGTAGATGCGGTCTCCGCGGAATTCATTATAAGCGGTGGAAAGGAATATTACATCCGTATCAATGGTACCTGATCTCGAATTAAAATATCCCAGCGACTGATACGGCACCTGTCCTGTCATGATCTCACCGCCGATCTCATATTTAATTTTCATAAATGAATTAATGTAATTCATTCCTCCTATGCTGCCGTAAAATCTTCTGTAATCGTATGTGCTGTTAAATGCATCCTTTCCCGAATAAGTAATTCCTATCCTCATTAAAGGAAAATTCGTAATCCGGAATCTTGATATATCTCCGTCACCCCAGTCTATCGCCCGGAATTTGTTCGGATTTATAAAAAGTCTGAAATCAATAGTTCTGAGAAACGCATCATTAATGGGAGGATTTTCACTGAATTCAACATCACTTTTTCTAAAACTAAAATTTGTATTTTTATAAGCGGTGGTCTGCTTTGCCTGATTGAATTCCAGACGGCCGCTGAGCTGCGGGATAAACCTGTAATTTATTCTGAGATTATATCCGGATGAATAATAATAATCGAGATTGTCTCGTTTGTCAAATAACGCCTTGAACGTATTGTAAAACTCCTGAAGTGGAAGAAGATCATCAAAAGCCATTGGAACAAGGCTTCTGAACATTGAGCCGGACAGCGTCATCCTTCTGTCATTAAAAAATCTCATTGAATATTCCAGATTGTACTTGGTTTTTTTATCATCAAAACCGTATCGTATTTCCGCCTTACCGTTTCTTTTGTTAAATGGCTCTCTGTAGTTTACATCAAAAGTTAATGCATTACCTTCCACTCTGTTGAAAGAATAATATGAAAGCGGGTTCGATGTAAATTTCTTTCCGTATCTTAAAGATGTCAATCCTATGGATAATGATCTGGAATCCTTTTCATTTTGAATTTCAATTTTTTTATATGCGCTTTTTTCTTCGCCTGTGTTTTTTATAAGCTGATTCTTTCTCCAGTAAGAAGAATCTTTTTTTGCATCAGGCAAAACCTGAATGACATACTCGTCAAATATTCCCGCAGGAGCCTTTTTATTCAGTTCATAATGTGAGACAATCGTAAACACGTCCGCTTCAAATTTTAGCATTCCCAGAAATGAACCTTCTGCAAATATCTGTATATCCGTCGGCATCCAGAAATTTTCCCCGCTGTTCTTTACATCTTTAAACGCTGTAAATTTCTGTTTGAAGTTTACATTCTTTATGCCCAGAGGTCTTGCCGCGTCGTTGTTATCCAGGTCTACCCGCATCAGTGAAAAAATACTGTCTGCAATATAGATTGTACCCTTAAGCTGCGGTTTGCTTTCGGATCTGTTGATAACCGATATTTTAAATATTAAAGTGGAGTCAATCGATGTAGTGCCGGCAAGTTTGTAATCATAACTGTCAAAAGCATCATCGGAAAGAGGTGTCGGAATTTTGAATTCATTGAAATCAACATCTTCGTCATAAAAATTAATTATCAGCGGAAGCGCAAAACCTCTTGTTATGTTTGCAGTTTCCTTTTTAGCGATCACTATTTGTTTCTCCTGATCGGGTTTTTTAAAATATCCTTTGGTCTCGGATTCCAGTATTCCGAATATTCCCATTTTTTCTTCCCCCGTAGCTGTTGTATCATTTTTCTCCGGCTTAAGGCTGCTTTGATTTGAACGGATCACAAATTTGGAATAAGCGTCATATTCATATTCATTCAGATTTTTTTTAAATTCTTTTTTATACCTGATCGCTCTTCTTATAATTTCATACGCGGGATCTTCGCCGTATACATCAATTGATTCAGTCAGAATTTCAGACGGTTTAAGAAAAATGTTTCTCGAAACATCCTTGTCTTCAATAAGAATATAAGCTGTGTCGGTAAAATAACCGATGTACGAAAATATTAATTTGTATCCTCCGGGTTTTAATTTTATGAAATATTTACCATCCCTGTCAGCGGTGGTTCCGAAAGCTGTATCTGCTATTTTCACAGTAACAAATTCCAGTGGCTTATTTGTCTTAAAATCCGAAATCAGTCCGCTGACTTCAAAAGTCTGAGATTCCGCAGATTTAAAGGTAAAAGATGTAAAGATAAGAAATATGAACAGAGTTATGTGTAATTTCATTTTTTGAATAAACTTTTTATTATTACGGCTTTTTTATCTTCGATATTATATACCGGATCAAATTCAAAATTAATTACTTCAATATTAATTTTTTCATTTAAACTTTTCAAGGTCTGTATTTCACTATTAATGTTTCCTCCTTTAATGCAGATCATAACACCGTTTTTATTTAAAAATTTAATTCCCCATAAAAAAAGTTTGTCCAGATCAGCAACTGCTTTTGAAATTACATAATCAAATTTGCTTTTATATTCGTACTCTTGTGACAGTATTTCTGCTCTTCCGCAAACAGCTTTAAGTTGTTTAATATTCATTTCGATTATGATCTCATCAAGCATTTTAATTTTTTTCGAAATAGAATCAATCAGAGTTACGGAAGATTCCGGATAAAGTATTTTCAGAGGTATGCCCGGAAAGCCGCCGCCCGTGCCGATATCTGCGATTTTAGAGTCTTCACTGAGCTTATATTTCGACAGAAAAAAAATCGAGTTGAGAATATGATTTTCAATTGACTCTGTTTTTCTTGAGACAAGATTGACAAACTTATTCCGAGTCAGAAGTTTCTCCTGATAAATTTTAAATTCGTTTATGTAATATTCAGGGTTTAAATGAAGTTCTTCAGATAAAAACTTAGCTAATTTTTCCATTACCGAAAAATTGATACATGAAAATAATTTAAATAAAAAAAGGCATCCTTTAAAGAATGCCTTTTAAAATACTATAAGAAAATAAGATCTATGCTTCTTTTACAATTCTCATTCCGTAGAAAGATCTCCATACAAAGAACAATGAAACAGCAAAGAACACCCAGCCTATAATTGGAGCAGTTTCTCTGAATGATTCTGTAATTGCGATCTCCATTGCAAGAAGTCCGAAAAGAGTTGTGAATTTTATAATCGGATTAAGAGCAACTGAAGAAGTGTCCTTAAACGGATCACCGACTGTATCACCGATCACTGTTGCATCATGCAGTTCAGTACCTTTTTCTCTTAGATCCACTTCAACAACTTTTTTAGCATTATCCCACGCTCCGCCTGCATTTGCCATAAAGAGCGCCTGAAATAATCCGAAGACTGCAATTGAAATCAGATAACTGACAAACAATGAAGCTGCAGCAACGTTACCGCCCGACGGCGCTGATAAAAATGCAAAGGCCAGTGCAAATGAAAATACAGCTATAAAAATATTGAACATTCCCTTCTGCGCATATTTCGTGCAGATTGCAACTACCTCTTTTGATTTTTCCGTGGATGCGCTTAGTGAAGCGTTTTCATCTAGGTTAATATTTTTCTTAATATATTCAACCGCGCTGTACGCCCCTGTAGTAACCGCCTGTATGGATGCGCCTGTAAACCAGTATATCACAGCGCCTCCGCATAGGAATCCCAAAATTGAATAAGGATTAAGAAGATTAAGAATTGTTTCCGGCTCAACACCGAGGACATTCTTTAATACAAGAATAAGTGAAAATATCATTGTCGTAGCGCCGACCACAGCGGTTCCGATAAGCACCGGTTTGGCAGTCGCTTTAAAAGTATTTCCGGCTCCGTCATTTTCTTCAAGATACAGTTTTGCTTTTTCCCAGTCAGGTTTGAATCCGAAATCTTTTTGAATTTCAATTTCTTTCTGCTCTTTATTTTCTTCAATAAGTGATAGTTCATATATAGACTGCGCATTATCAGTAACAGGACCGTAAGAATCCACTGCAATTGTCACAGGTCCCATCCCTAACATACCAAACGCAACAAGACCGAAAGCGAAGATGGCTCTGTAATCCATTATTTGTTCTGAAATAGAATTTGAAACTATGTATGCTCCGAACATAAGACCGAAGAAAACCATGCCCTGCCAGAATGCGGAGTAATTTCCTGCGACAAGTCCTGATAATATTGTTAAGGAAGCTCCGCCTTCTTTGGAAGCGGTTACTACTTCGTTAACGTGTTTGGATTTTGGTGATGTAAATATTTTTGTAAACTCAGGAATTAACGCCGCGCCTAACGTACCGAAGCTGATAATAATCGATAATGTGATCCATAGATTGTCCGGCAGATTTCCGATTAGATAATATGAAGCTATAAATGTAACTATCATAGATACGATTGAAGTAATCCATACAAGCGCGGTAAGCGGCGCCTCAAAATCAAGATTGTCTTTTCCGGTATATTTTATTTTTGATATAAAACCGTTTATGTAAAAAGAGCCGATAGAAGTAACGATCATCAGAATTCTCATCACAAATAGCCATACAAGCAGATCCGCCTGAAGCGTTACATCGCTGATAGCAAGTACAATAAAGCTGATCAGCGCAACACCGGTTACACCGTATGTTTCAAATCCGTCAGCTGTTGGTCCTACGGAATCACCTGCGTTGTCTCCCGTACAGTCAGCTATAACGCCGGGATTTCTCGGATCGTCTTCTTTAATTTTGAATACCACTTTCATCAGATCTGATCCGATGTCCGCGATCTTTGTGAAAATACCTCCGGCGATTCTTAACGCCGATGCTCCGAGTGATTCACCGATTGCAAATCCTATAAAGCTTGCTCCGGCAAATTCTCTCGGGACATAAAGAAAAATTATTAACATCATTATAAGCTCAACGCAGATAAGCAGCACTCCGATACTCATTCCTGCATTAAGCGGGATAGTGAGAAGCTTAAGAGGTTTTCTTTCAAGTGATGCAAAAGCCATTCTGCTGTTTGCAAGAGTATTCATTCTGATTCCAAACCATGCAACGCCGTATGAACCGAGTATTCCTATCACTGTCCACATGAGAATAAGAATTACTCCGCCGAGAGACTGATGCTGAAGACCGCCGAAGTAAAAAGCTATGCATGCGCCTATAAATAAAAACAATATGAACAGGAATTTTCCCTGCTGCAGAAGATATGTTTTACATGTTTCAAAAATAATCTGTGCTACGTCAAGCATTGACTTGTGAGCAGGTAACTTTTTTACAGCAAGAAACTGATACAGCCCGAACAATACACCCAGCAGACAAACAACAATTCCGTAAATAAGCAGCTGATTCTGATCAGCGCTCAGTTCGGGAATTACCAGATCCGCCTCACTTGCCAAAGCCAGCACAGGCGCTGTCAGTACAAGAAAGATACTTAATAAATATTTCCTCATTTTTTTAATTATGATTTACTGTTTATGTTTAAAAGATCTTATCGAATTTTCCGGGAGATTCAGAATACCGGTTTATTCTTATTTAGAATAGAACAAACGGATCCGTATAAATATAAATTATTTAATTTCAGAATTTTCCTTTCCTGATATCAGAAAGGATCTGTTGAAATTATTCATTGTAACTTTTATATCTTCTGTAATAAAACTGATGATACATTTTTCATATTCAGGCATTAATTTTTTAAGAATAACAAATTCATCTTTGCTGAAGTCGCTTAGAACAAAATCAATGAATTCATCTTTGCTTAAAATCTCTTCATTTCCTATGCCGGCTCTCATTCTCGGTATTTCTTCAGTATTCATCATATACATAATATCCGAAATGCCGTTATGCCCTCCGTCGCTTCCTTTTTTTCTGACTCTGATCATACCTAACCTTAGCTGAAAATCATCATATATTACTAAAACGTCTTCATTTTTTAAATCATGCAGTTCACAAAATTCTTTAACCGCCGAACCGCTGTTGTTCATGTAAGTAACCGGTTTCATAAGGATTACATCCTCGCCGTTTACTTTAAGACCGCATTCATACCAGTCGCCTTTTCCCGCTTTAAAATTTTTTTTTCTGTTTGCTGCAAATTGATCCAGTATTAGAAATCCAATGTTGTGTCTGGTATTTTCATATTTAACTCCCGGGTTTCCTAATCCGACTATCAATTTCATAATGAAACCAATCAGAAATTATTATCTAAAACGAAATTACTTCTTTCCGTCTTCTGCGGAATCATCATCTTTCTTGGATTTGGAAATTACTTCAGGTTCTGTCGGCGCATCGGCTCCTTCTTCTGCAGTTTGTTCCTTTTCAACTGTCGGAGGAATAATGGCAACAATCGAAGCATTTTCATCATTTAAAATCGTAATATTTTCAAGTTTAAGATCTGATACTTTAATAGAGTCGTTTACATTTAATTCTGAAACGTCGATGTCAATGTGAGAAGGAATATTTGAAGGAAGACATTGTACCTGAAGTTTGTGCAGACTGTGCTGTAATACACCGCCGTCTTTAATGCCGGGAGCATTTCCGGTAATATGCACTGAAACTTCAATTGTTATCTGTTCTCCTTCTTTTATTGCTATCAGGTCAAAGTGAAGCGGTTTATCTGAAACAGGATGAAACTGAACATCTTTCAGTATACAGTTATAACTGCTGTTATCGTCAAATTTAAGATTAATGATCCTTGATTCAGTAGTGTAGATTATTGGCCGCAGATTAATTTCTGTAGCCGCAAGATTTATGTTTTCTACGCCGTGCCCGTAATATATACCCGGAATGATCCCCTTTTCTCTTAACTGATTAAGGGTTAAATCTTTATAGGTATCTCTTTTCTGAGCTTGTAATGTTATTTCTGCCATATATAAAAATTTTAAAAGTGAACTACGAAAATAGCTTTTATAAAAAAATTAATCAATTGAAATATTTGATACCAAAGGAAGTATCGTATTAACAAAAGATATGAAATGAAATAAAATAAGAATAAAATTATGGAGTATCGAAGTTATAAATCTGATATCTGAATTTAATATTAAATCCCTGATCTGTTAATTTCGCAGTAAATTAAATGTACCGGGAGAGGGACTTGAACCCCCGACCTACGGATTATGATTCCGACGCTCTAACCAGCTGAGCTATCCCGGCTTTTTGTGAACGCATAACTTAGCTTTATTGTAATTCTTATTCAATGATAATTTATTTCTGCGAACAAGTTTTGTTATAGACTTATACGCTATTCACTAATAAACCTTAATAAAAACGAATTAATCTTATTTTTTCCTTAATATTAAAATAAAAAAAAATTATATTGACGCATGTTAGAATCATATATTCCAATTATAATTATAATTGTTATTGCAGTTATATTCGGGATTGTAAATGTATTTTTTTCTTCCCTCTTCGGTCCAAAGAGACCAAACAAGGAAAAGCTTTCTACTTATGAAAGTGGAATAGAGCCAATAGGCACGGCGCATGAGAGATTTTCCGTAAAATTTTATATGGTAGCCGTATTGTTTATTTTGTTTGATATAGAAGTAGTTTTTTTATATCCCTGGGCAGCTGCATTTATTAATCTCGAAAGCGCGAAAATGTTATATTCATTTATCAGCGTTTCGGTTTTTATTGTCATTCTATTAATCGGATATATTTATGTAATTAAAAAAGGAGCATTGAAATGGGATTAGAAGAAAAATTATCCAAAGACGGTTTTGTCACATCTAAAATTGATGAACTGATAAAGTGGTCCAGAAAGAACGCGCTGTGGCCGATGCCAATGGGCATTTCCTGCTGTGCAATTGAAATGATGGCAGCCGCAGGTCCGAGATTTGACATTTCAAGATTCGGCAGCGAAGTATTCAGGTTTTCTCCAAGACAATCCGATGTAATGATAGTAGCGGGAACGACAACTTATAAAATGGCTCATATCGTAAAAAAAATTTATGATCAGATGCCCGATCCTAAATGGGTAATTGCAATGGGCGCATGTACTTCAAGCGGCGGTATGTACAGGACATATTCAGTAGTGCAGGGCATAGATCTTTTCTTACCGGTGGACGTATATGTCGCGGGTTGTCCCCCGAGACCGGATAATTTACTGAATGCTTTAATACTGCTTCAGGAAAAAATTTCAAAAGGCGAGGAAGCAAGTTTTTCAGTTAACTGAATTTAACCATATATTTTTTTAATTTAATAAAAAAAAACATTATGAAAAATTTAATTTACATATTTACTTTTACATTCATTCTCAGCAGTTTCGCAATTTCTCAGCCTGTAATCTGGTCAGAAGGTTTTGAATCATTAGACTCTCTTTCCGTTCCGGCCGGCTGGAGCAAATACAATAACTCCCCTTTAGATACCATTGAACCAAACTGGAACTGGACTGTAAGATCTGTTGGTACAAGTTTACCGGGTCTGTCAACAAGCACCGCTGTTGCTCATTCCGGTACTAAATCAATCGGTATCAGCTGGTATATGGGAGCAAGCTCTGGTGTATCAGACGGATGGCTTGTAACCAGCAGACTTCAGAATGTGCCTGCTGACGCTCTGTTTAGTTTCTGGGTTACCGGCGGATCACCCTCATACAGTGACAGTCTCTCCATCTGGATCAGCACAACGGGAAATCAGCCTTCGGATTTCTTATCCGGTACAGGCGCAAGGTATGACAATATTTTCTTTCCCGTAGGATCAGTTTATGGAAACTTTGAGCAGCATTTTGTTACTCTTTCCGCTTATACCGGGCAGAATATTTATATCGGATTCAGATATAATATGAATACTGCTGTAAATGGTTATTTTGTTCAGTTAGATGATGTCGAATATCAGGGGACTGTAGGAATTACTCAAATCGGAACAACAGTTCCGGATAAATTCGCATTAAATCAGAATTACCCGAACCCTTTCAATCCGGGTACTAAAATTAGTTTTGATCTGGCAAGAAGCTCCAATGTAAAACTTACGGTATTTAATTCTGTAGGTCAGAAAGTGATGAATATTTATGAAGGCAACAGACCAGCAGGATCTTATATTGCAACATTTGACGGCAGTTCACTTTCAAGCGGAGTTTACTTTTACAGACTTGAAACAGATTATTTTACCGAAACAAAAAAAATGCAGCTGATAAAATAAATTATTAGAATATTCCCGCTATATTAAACCCGCTTAAGCGGGTTTTTGTTATATTCAATAGTTGAAAAGTTTTTAAATCAAAAGAAAATAAATCTAAATAAATAAAATAAAATCTGAAAGGAGATGTTATGAAAAAATCAATATTGTTTTTAATTCTGATATTCTCAATAATGTATCTGCCTGAAAATTCTTTTTCACAAAGAATTGTTTTGCAGGAAGGTTTCGAGTCATCTGGTTTTAATGCAGACAGTCTTCCGACCAGATGGTTTAAACTGGATAATGACGGAACAAATCCCGGATTTCCTCTTGCAGTTTGGTCAGTAAGAGATTCCGGTTCAAATTTTCCCGGAGTGAATGCTATAATACATTCAAGAGCGCATACAGGAACCAGAGGCGTTAGTATCCCCTGGAGAGCGGGTGATCCGATTGCTGATGACTGGCTTTTTACTGACAGTATGACGATTCAGGCAGGAGACAGTCTGATTTTCTGGATGCTTCACGGCACTCCGGAAGATTTAGCTTTAACAAATTATATTGATACAATGCAGGTTCATGTCTGCGCAGAACAGGATCCGCTGCTTTCAATAGCTAAACTCGGAACAATAAGAAGCCTTGATTCAAATAATAACTGGAAAGAAGTAAAATTTGATCTGAGTGCTTTTTCAGGTCAGAGAATATTTCTTGCATTCAGATTTTATATGAATACAACAGTGGACGGATTATGGTGTAATATAGATGATATATTTGTCGGCAACAGAAGCGCTGTCGGAATTACACAAACAGGAACAAACATACCTGATAAGTTCTCACTTAATCAGAATTATCCGAACCCGTTCAATCCAAATACAAAAATCAGCTTTGATCTTGCGAGAAGTTCGAATGTCAATCTTACAGTATTTAATTCCGTCGGACAGAAAGTAATGAGTCTTTTTGAAGGTTATAAACCTGCGGGATCTTACATTGCAACGTTTGACGGCAGTTCACTTGCAAGCGGAACTTACTATTACAGATTAGAAACCGATTTCTTTACCGAAACAAAAAAGATGCAGCTAATTAAATAAAAGTATTTAAATAACTTTTACAAAAAGCCCGCATAAGCGGGTTTTTTGTTGTTTAAAATAAAATTATAATTAAGTAAGTTTGTTAAAATTAAAATGAGTAAAGAAACCATCGAACTTATCAGATTAAAACTCGGTAATTTTCAAATCGAATATACAGATGTCAACGGAACACCTGCAATTTATATAGAACCTAAAGATGTAATAGAAGTGTGTAATATTTTAAAGAATGATGAATCTTTAAAATACAATTCATTGGTGGACGGCGTCAGCGTAGACAGATTCGAAAAGAAGAGCAGGTTTGAAATGATATACAATCTTGTATCAATTGATTACAATAAAAGATTATTCATAAAGATCAGACTGGATTCAAAGAAACCTGAAATGGAAACGCTGAGCGGCATCTGGGCTTCAGCAAACTGGTATGAAAGGGAGGCATATGATATGATGGGAATTAATTTCCGTAATCATCCTGACCTCAGAAGAATGTATATGCCGGATGAGTTTGAATATCATCCTCTCAGAAAAGATTTTCCGCTGATGGGTGTTCCGGGGTCAATCCCTTTACCCAACAAATAATTTTGCACTGGTATTAATTTCAGATTTAGTTTAAAAAAATTTTTTAAACAGCAATTTTTACACAGAATATTTTTTTCTAAAGATTAAATTTTAAAAGACAACACAACAGAAATGCCTCAGACAAATCTTCCGGAACTGCAGGACGGCGAAACAAAAACTAAAAAGTCAAAAATTCTCGAAGCTCTGGAATCGGAAGATCTCAGTATTCAGTTTACGGATGCTCTTGACAATGAAATGATTCTGAACATGGGACCGCAGCATCCTGCTACACACGGGGTGCTGAGATTACTTGTCAGCCTTGACGGTGAGACGGTTAAGAAATGCGTTCCGGAGCTTGGATATCTTCACCGCGGTTATGAAAAGCTTGCAGAAGCGTGTACATATCATGAGTTTATTCCGCATACTGACCGGCTTGATTATCTTTCCCCGATGGCAAACAATGTTGCATACGCTCTTGCAGTTGAGAAACTGATCGATCTTGAAATTCCGGAAAGAGGAAAATATATACGGGTTATTATAGCTGAGCTTGCGAGAATTCAGTCACACCTCCTTGCAGTCGGAGCTTTACTAATGGACGTCGGTGCTGTAACTCCTTTCCTGTGGGCGATCAGGGAAAGAGAAAAAATACTTGATCTCTATGATTTGATCTGCGGTGCGAGATTTACGACTTCTTATACAAGAGTCGGCGGTGTAGCGCAGGATGTAACCGATGAGACGCTTGCAGGAATAAAAAAATTTATAGATGAGTTTGAGAGTAATCTGGGAGATATGAGATCACTTGTTGAAAGAAATAAAATTTTTATTGTCAGATGTGAAAACATAGGATACCTTTCAAAAGAGAACTGTATAGATCTCGGACTTACCGGACCTCTTATCAGAGCATGCGGCATCGGCAGGGATCTCAGAAGAGATGATCCTTATCTGGTATATGACAAGCTGGATTTCAACATTCCGGTATATACAGAAAGCGATTGTCTTGCAAGATATTATGTGAGGGTTGATGAAATGATTGAGTGCGTAAAAATTCTGAAACAGTGTGTTGAAAAAATACCGGCGGGACAGCATAATGCGCTTCAGTCAAAGAAAGTGCTGCCGAAAAAGGAAAGAGTATATACCAAGATGGAAGAGCTGATACATGATTTTATGCTGATAAATTTCGGAGTAAATCCTCCTAAGCGGGAATCTTACTGTGCGATAGAGTCTTCAAAAGGCGAACTTGGATTTTATATAATAAGCGACGGCAGCGGTCATCCATTCAGAATGAAGATAAGGTCTCCGAGTTTTTGTAATCTGCAGGCGCTTGCCCCGATGATGAAGGATTGTCTGATCTCGGATACTGTGGTGATAATTGGCAGTGTGGATCCGGTGATGGGCGAAGCGGATAAGTAAGTGTGTAGAACTCAATTGTATTGCGTTCTTACAAGTCAAAACCGGAATGAAATGTTCAGAGTTTTTTGAAAATAAATTCTGACAGAACGATCCGAACATTGTTTCAGAAAGAATTTTTTAAAATTTAATTTTTTGACAAAGTAAATTATTATGAAAACACAGGAATATACTCCGATGTTTGATGAAAGTGAAATGCAGACTGTGAAGATGCATATTTCAAAATATCCCAAACCAATGGCTGCTGTAATGCCTCTTCTCTGGATGATCCAGGAAAAATACGGATGGATCTCCGTTGATGCTATGAGATATGTCGGGGATTTACTCAGTATTCCGCATGACCACGTACTCGGAGTAGCTACATTTTATTCCATGTATTTCAAAAAACCCATGGGAAAATTTCATCTGCAGATTTGTACAAATGTTTCCTGTATGCTGTGTGACGGTTATAAAATTTTTAATCACATTTCAGATAAACTCGGAATTAAGAATAAAGAAATTACTCCGGACGGAATGTTTTCAATTGAAGAAGTGGAATGTCTCGGAAGCTGCGCTACAGCTCCAATGCTGCTGATTAACAATAAAGAATTCCATGAAAATCTTACAATTGAGAAAACAGATGAACTGCTTGCAAAGCTTAGAAACTCTAATTAATTGAAAATGGAAAAAATTATTTTAAAGGATATACCGGACTTAGATAAAATTGATGTTTACATTTCCAACGGCGGATATTCTGCATTAAAAAAAGTTCTTACCGGAATGAAACCTGATGAAGTCATCGAAGAAGTTAAGAATTCAGGATTGCGGGGAAGAGGCGGCGCCTGCTTTTCTACAGGAATGAAATGGGGTTTTATGCCGAAAGGAAATGAAAAGCCGAAATTCCTATGCTGCAATGGCGATGAAAGCGAACCGGGAAGTTTTAAGGACAGGGAAATATTTGAAAAAAATCCCCATCAGTTCATTGAAGGTTCTCTGATAGCTGCTTATGCAATGGGAATACAGGCTGTTTATGTTTATATCAGAGGCGAATACTGGAAGTGGATTAACATAATGGAAGAATGCGTAGCTGATGCTTATAGAAAAGGTTTAATCGGAAAAAATATTTTAGGGTCTGATTTTTCCGTAGAGATGTATGTACATAAAGGTGCCGGAGCTTATATCTGCGGTGAAGAATCTTCGCTGATGAATTCGCTCGAAGGCAAGCGCGGTTATCCCAGAGTCAAACCGCCGTTTCCTGCGGCAGTCGGCGTCTGGGGATATCCGACTACGATTAATAATATAGAAACTCTCGCCAATGTACCTGAAATTATTAATAAAGGCAGCAAATGGTTTAGCAGTATCGGAGATCCGAAACACCCCGGCACGCTGCTTTACGGAGTCAGCGGGCATGTTAATAAACCAGGTGTATATGAATTACCGACCGGAACTCCGCTGATGACAATAATAAATGATTACTGCGGCGGCATCAGGAACGGTAAGGATTTTAAAATGATAATTCCCGGCGGATCTTCAATGCCGCCTCTTACAAAAGAGGAATCGCTTACAATGAAAATGGATGCAGAAAGTCTAAAAGCCGTTGGTTCAGCAATCGGAACTGCCGGCATTATGGTGATGGATGAAGATACTGATATTGTACATGTACTCCAAAGAATTACTAAATTCTATTATCATGAATCATGCGGACAGTGTACTCCGTGCAGAGAAGGCTGCGGCTGGATGCTTAAAGTACTGAACAGAATTATGGACGGGACAGGAAGACATTCCGATCTGGATCTCTTAATTTCCGTTGCGGAAAACATTGAAGGCAATACTATCTGCGCGCTCGGTGACGCAGCTGCTTGGCCTGTGAAATGGACTGTAAGAAAATTCAGAAAAGAATTTGAAGCTAAGATCAAAGATGAAAATATAGAACTTCCGGTTTTAAATAAAGTGCACGGATTAAGAAAATCAGATGAATATGTTACAATTGATTCAGATGAAAACACTATTGTCGAAAGTCTGATCGGTAAAGTTCAGGAGATCACTGCTGATGAAAATATAAAAAGATACAGTTCATAGATTTTATCATTACGCAAAAATAAACTGGATTCTTACCTGCTTCCCATTTTAATTTTAAGAACAACAGGTTCATTATTTCTTATAACTGTAATTTCAGCTTCGTCACCCGGCTTAAATCCTCCCATTGCAAACATATAATCATATATATTTTTCACATCCGTATTTCCGAATTTAACAATTATATCTCCCGCCAGCATTCCGCCTGTTTCAGCAGGGCCGCCCTGTTTCACACCGGAAATTTTCATTCCCTCGCCGGTAAAAGAATAATCCGGTATAGTTCCTACATAAATTTTTACACTGCCCATTGATCTCTTTTCATTGCTTTCTGCAACTACAACCTTTGTGAATTCTGGTTTTAAATCTCTGTCATCCAGATCGCTTACAATATCATAAATATAATTCATAATTCTCAGCTGTCCTTCGGCGTTAATTTTTTCAATATCATCATGAGGCGCGTGATATTCTCCGTGAGTCCCCGTAAAAAAATGAAGCGAAGGAACATCTTTAATGTAAAAACTTGAATGATCGGAAGGTCCTAATCCGTCCGGAGTTTTTGTAAGGTTGAAATTATAATTAGTATTGTACTTATCAAGCAATTCATTCCATAAGGGAGAAGTACCCGTTCCGTAAATAATCAGTTTGTCATCGGAAAGTCTTCCCACCATATCCATATTTATCATTGCAACTACATTAAGCTCTTCAAATAATTTTGAATTTGTAAAATATGCTGATCCTATCAGACCGGCTTCTTCAGCTCCGAAACAAATAAACAGAATACTCCGCTTTAAGTCCTTTTTTACTGAAGAAAATTTCTGCGCAAGCTCGAGTACTCCGGCAATACCTGAAGCATTGTCATCCGCTCCGTTATGAATCTGCCTATCGCTGCCTGAATAAAGCGAACCGTATAATCCGTATCCAAGGTGATCCTTATGACCGCCGATTACAATTACTTCATTTTTTAAAACTGGGTCATTTCCTTCAATCATTCCGATTACATTATCCGTAACAGCTTTTACAGGTTCAATATTTGTTTCAAACGAAGCATATGAATTTTTTATTTCAAACGAATTTGAAGTTTTGTTTTTGTCAATTTCTTCCTGAATCGTTTTAAGATCTTTTCCGTCATTTGCTAAAATATTTTCGATGATATCTCTTTTACAGTTAATTACCGGAATACCCGCATCCTGAAGCACTCTGTCAAATTTTAGCCCTGTAAGTTTATCATCATCGCCTGTTGACGGTCCGTTAATAAAAATAATTCCCGCAGCGCCTCGCTCTTTAGGTATATGTGTCTTCTGCCTCAGCGCTTCATACTTTTCAAATGGATTACTGTGAGGATCGCTTCCTCCCGGAGAATATTTCATAATTACAAGTATTTTTCCTTTTATGTCAATTTCATTTCCGTCCTTATCTTTATAATCATCATAATTCTGATCAGCGGCTGAAATACCGTAACCTGCAAAAACCATCTGACCTGATGCAGTGCCGTTGCCTGAAAATCCTAGAGGCGTGAACTGCGTTTCAATTATATAGTCTTTGTCTTTTCCATCTGAAGTTGTTTTAAAATAATTATTTCCTGAAAGACTTATGTGTGTGTAAACATCAAAGTTCTGAACGTATTCGTTTTCACCATAAGGTTTGAGACCATATGTTTTAAATTCATTTATCAGATAATCCGAAGTCAGTGCATCACCCTGAGTACCGGGAAATCTTCCCTCGAGTTCATCTGATGAAAGATATTTTATATGCTGATAAATTTCCGGGGAAGATATATTGTTACTTCTTAATCCTTCTATCCCGTCTTTTCCGTCCTGAGGAAAAAATGAATACAAAGATAAAGAAACAAGAAATATTGTGATTAAACTTATTCTGTTAATTTTCGGCATGATAATTTTTTATTTAAATAAACTTTGTATATCAATTTTTAAAATCAAGATAATAATATTATCAAAACGCTTTATAAAATAAAAAACCCCGGCTGAATGAACAACCGGGGTTATTTTAAAAAAATATATTTTTGAATTTTAGAAACCTAAATTAAGAGTTTTTAAAGATTCAAGGTTTTTATCTTTTCTTATAACTTCAGTCGGTTCAGCATTGATAACTGCTGTACCCGGACATTGTAAGTTTTCTGCAACAAAGTTGAATGCATTGTTATCCGGTAATGCTGCATCTGAAAGATCAACAACACCGTCATTATTTATATCAGTTAACACTCTGCATCCTGCGATAAAGGAAAATGCGTCATTATCTACTGCTGCACCGTCACTAAGGTCAATAACTCCGTCACCCGTAACTTCACCGCCGAAGAATGCTGCGTTTCCGCCATCAATTATCATATTGCTTCCGAATGCCTGTGACAGACCTGTTCTGAAATCATATGAAGTTGTGCCAGCACCGAAGGAAACTGCTGCTGCGCTTGAAGTTCTGATGTGATTTCTGCTGACTACTTCAATAATATATGAACCGTTAGCTACTGAATCACCGAAAGCAAATTTACCTGTTCCGTTAAGATCTCCGGTACATGTTGATACAACTACGCAAGCTCCGGTTTTCAGAACAACTTTAATTTCATCTGTATTTGATACGCCTTCAAGCTGTGCGCCAAGGTCAAGTATTTTGAATGCTGCACCTTCGTCACAACCTTTGTATGGATATAAAGCATCTCTTGAAGCATTATCAAAGTCAATCGTTACCGCTGCAAGAGGAGCTCCTGCTAAGTCACCGCCGACTGGTCCGGCTAAGTGAAGATCTGATTCAGATACAAATCTAACATCTTTAAACATTGAATGCTGTTCTTTACTTTCTGAACATAGCTGATTTTTATATGCGATAATTGCTCCGTTAGGATATACAAAAGAACCGTAAGCAGCTGCCCATGAATTAGCAACTGTACCGTTTGCAAAAGCAAGATTATTATCTAATACTGAAGTAAGGTTGCTGTTACTGTCAATATCCTGAGCGATCTGGAATGCACCTGTTGATCCGCCTGATCTTCTGTTAACAGCTATATTATTTCTGTATTTGAGATTGTATGTTTGAGTTGCGATCGGAGTTACAATATTTGCTGTATATGCGCCTGACAAATTAGCAACTGTAACTGAAGTTGATCCGCCCATAAACATTGTGTTGTTGTAAACATTTGCAGTGTAATTGGCAAATGAAGCCGGTGTATTTGAAAACTGTGTCTGAATACATGTTCCTGAGAATCCTGCTGTAGATGCATTTGAAACTACAGATACCATATTGTTTATATAATCAACCACCGTTGTCGGCGTTACAAGCGGAGCAGATAAAACAACAGGTAATGAAATTGATCCTCTGTATGCTGCATTAGGAGCGCCTGAAAGATTGAAATCATAAATTCTGTTTCCGGTAATTTTAATGTTTCCTACTGCCTGAACCTGAATACCGGTAAATGAAGTTTGTGTAGTCATACTGGTTTGAGTAAACCTGATTGTGTTTCCTGAAGCTTCACAATTCACGACGTGACTACCGATGAATATTCCAATTCCGTTTTGGTTTTGTACAATGTTATTTCTGAAAATGTTGTCATCATTTGTTGTAAAAGTAGCTGCTCCGACCTGGTTTGTTCCAAAAACCTGAATTCCTCTTGTACCGCCGTTAATAATACAGTTTTCAACTATATTACTGTTGTTTCCGACTGATCCGGAAGAAGTCTGACCGATCTGCACTATTCTTCCGAATAATGTAGAATTTACAAGACCGCTGAGATTAACATATTTGACTGTGTTGGATGTAGCAGTGTTGAAGATTTTTACAAGAGTGTAGTTTGTAAGTGTTCCGGCATAAGCTATTGTTAAAGAATTTGTAGAACCGGTCTGTCCGATTCTGCCGTCAATCGTAACATTATCAGCGCCGTCTAAATTAATCACACCGCCTATAAATCCGTTTGTTGCACTGCCTAATGTACTTGTTACGGTAAAAGCGCCGCTTGTTCCGATAAGGCAGCTGGTGAATACACCGCCAATAAGTGTTGCTGAATCAGGCTCTGCAATGTTAGCAGTAATTATAGCTGTTACTGCGCCGTTGCCGTGAGTACCAGCATTGATAGCATTAAAAGCTGTTTTTAAATTTGCATAAGTTGCGTTATTTGGACTAACGTCAACCTGTGAAAAAGCGAAATTGCTCATTGCCAGAAATAATACAGCAACAAACAAAGAAGAAAGTGTTTTTTTCATTTCCCTGGTTTAATTTTTTAAATATTGTTTTTTAAAGATAGTTAAGATAGTATCTTTTATTTAAATAATCTATCTTTAATTTACTATACTTTAAAAAAATTTTAAAGTGAGCGTGACTTTATAAATAATTGTTGATATTGAAAACTAATATCTTTAAATTGCCTTAAAAAAACAGATTATGAAGAAAAATTATTTAATTGGTAAAGGGATTTTGTCTGTTCTTAGCATTTCCATATTAATGTATCTGACCATAACTGGAAGTGAATGTGAAGATGCGTTAAATGCCATAGCGCCGGATGTTCCGGGTGATATAGTCGGCAGCTGGAAGCTTACAGAACAAACCGGCTCTGCACAGGATATATGTCCTAACGAAACTGTAGTATTTCAGACTAGCGGGCAGGCGCAGCTTACATGTCCGAATTCAAATACAATTACAAGAAATTTTCAGGTTGTAAATAATGTACTTACTTATACAGAAACATCCATTTCCTATAATGTGGAGTTTGCAAACAGTAATCAGGAACTTCTGCTGACGGGAACAAATGTGAACAGAAATCTGAAATATCAAAAAATTGTAACTGCGCCTGATCCAATAATCAATGCGCCTGGTACTGATTTTATTAATTCATCTGACAAAAGGAGATAAATATGAAAAAGTTAATACTTTTACCTTTAGCAATTATACTTGTATCATTCTTAACAGGTACTGAATATTCCGGAAATAAAGTTAACTCAGAAAATCAGACTAATGCTGTTAATAATAGTATTAAAAAAGTCAGTGAAGTAATACGCGAAAAGAGACAGACTGAAGAGTTCAGCAGCGTTAAACTTTTTGATTTTTCCGAAAACACCGGCGAAAATGACAATACATCTTCTTTTGTCCGAAAAGCAACTATACTAAAACTGAATAAAGATCAGCTAAGAAGTTTTACCGGAGCAAGGGAAGAAAACATAGAATTTAAAATACCAATTAGTGAAAGAGATTTTGCCGTGCTTGAGCTTACGCGTTCTCAGCCGGTATCCGATGATTTTACAATTTTTGAAAAATCCGGAAACGGCGACCGGTATGTGAATTATAAACACGGACTTCACTATAACGGCATTATAAAAGGAAATGACAGATCACTGGCATCGCTGAGCGTCTTTGACAACATGGTTGTTGCAATTATATCAGATGAAAACGGCAACTATATACTAGGGAGCATTACTAACAGTGATAAATCAAATACAGACAATTATATTTTTTATAATGACGCTGATATGAATGTAACAAATAATTATAAATGCGGAGTGGAAGATTATGAAGAAAAATTCATCAGACCTTATATTCCGAATGAAGTCACAAACGGTAATATACAGACTGATGATCCGAACCGTCTTCCGATTAAAGTATATTTCGAAGCTGATTTTAAAATGTATCAGGACAACGGAAGCAACACACAGAATGTAGGAAATTTTATTACAGCAATGTTTAACAACGTAAAGACGATATATCAGAATGAACAAATTCCTTTTGTTGTTTCGTCAGTCGGGGTATGGACTGCTAATGACCCATACAGCGGACTTAACGATTCATATTTAGTGTTACTAAGATTCGGAGGCAATACACGAGATAATTTCCAGGGAAACATCGCTCATTTGCTTTCTACCAGAAATGCGAATATGGGGGGAATTGCCTGGATCAGAGTAATGTGCAGCAATTACAGCGCACAGGATTCTGCCGGCAGATTCGCATTCAGTAATATAGAAAACAGTTATCAGGGTTATCCTACATTCTCGTGGACTGTCCAGGTAATTACACATGAAATGGGACACAACGTTGGATCAAGACATACTCATTCCTGCGTGTGGCCGGTCGGCGGCGGAACGAACAGAGCGATTGATTCCTGTTATTATGCCGAGGGAAACTGTTTTACACAGCAGCAGATAAGAGCCAGAGTTGGCACGATAATGAGTTACTGTCATTTATGGCCGTTAAATCAGGGAGGAGGCATAAACCTTGCTTCAGGATTCGGTCCGTTGCCCGGTGATACAATTCGATTGAGATATGCACAAGCCAGTTGTCTTACACAGGAGCTTAATTCATCGGAGAGACCTTCGACATTTAACCTTTATCAGAATTCACCGAACCCGTTTAATCCGGAAACTAAAATCCGATTTGCGCTTCCGGAGGAAGCTGCAGTTTCACTTAAAATTTATGACATGAGCGGAAAGACAATTGCAGTATTACTGTCTGATAAATTTTATACGCCGGGATTTTATGATGTGGTTTTCAGATCAGCGGAGTATAATGTTTCCAGCGGGATATATTTCTATGAGCTCAATACGGGTAATTTCAGAGAAGTGAAACGTATGGTACTGATAAAATAATATTCCGGTGATTTTTAAATTAGAAATTAAAAAATAATTTGAAGCCCGGTCACTCCGGGCTTTTTTGTAAGAAATTTAATCAAAAAAATAATGATGAAGAAATTCACGCCGTTGTTGGTCTTAAGGGAGCGAAGCGATCGTGAACAACAGCAAACGGAAAGTGGAGTTTGACTGCAGCGGACTTTCGAGCGGGGTGTATTATTATAAGTTAGAAGCAAGGGAGTTTGCTGATACGAAGCGGATGATTTTATTAAAGTAATGACAAATGTCCTATTATTAATTAATATTAATAAAGAGGATTAGTTTAATAAATTTATTATAGACCTGATATGCCGGGTATTTTAATAGAAAGTAATTCTAATCAAACAGATTAAAAAATTTTGAAAACTAAAAAAAAATAATGCTGAAAATTTTAAATTTACTTCTTGCAGCAGTAATATTTACTGCCCTTAGCTGCTCTTCAAGCGAAGACGCGGAAAATTTTAAATTCGGAAAAGGGAAATACAGATATAAAATGTCTGACAGCACAGGCAAAGCGCTGATTGACGGAATTATAACAGTAAAAACTTATGAAAACGGAGAAATAACAGGAACATTACTTGTCACAAAAAATTATGTGAATGATTTCCCGGGTTATACTTCCATGAGCAATGAATTTTCCGGTAATGTTAATTTGCCGGAGAAGAAGGTTTTCATTAATACAAATCCGAGAATAGCCGACAGTAATGTATTCTGGAATATGGATATCAAGACAAGCGGACTTTCAGGTGAATGGCGCTATTCAGTATTCAGGGGAAAAACATCTACAGGCAAAGTGAAGATAATGAAATACTGATTGTAGAAACTAGCGCACAGTTAATTTAAAATTTGATTTCTACAAATAGCGGAATTTAATTTTTGTTATATTGAAATAATTTAAATAATTTTGATTTATAATTTTTTTAAACTCAATTAACTAATTATGAAAATTAAATTATTGCTTCTGTTTGTACTGATTATAATTTCTTTCAGATTTTTCATCCCAATCAACTCATACTCATATCCAAGGTTTTCAGCTTATACCGGAGACAAGTGCATGGACTGCCATGTAAATCCTACCGGCGGATTAATGAGAAACAAAGGCGGTGATTATTTCGCTAAGAAAAATCTCAAGATGGATATGTTTGAGAAGATCGCGGGAAAGACAAAGTTTTCTCCGAAAATATCAAAAGGGATCACTCTCGGCGGTGATGTAAGAGTAGCTCAGGTGGACAATGAAGTAGAAGGATCTGCTAATTACAATTCATTTCTTGCAATGCAGGGAGACATTTATATAAATGCAGAGATAAATAAAATCCTGAACATTTTTGCAACTTCAGGAATTAACATACCGGGAATAGAGACAAAGTATGAAGTATTCGGAATGATCTCCAATCTGCCGGCTAACGCATATCTTAAAATCGGCAGATTCTCACCTGATTACGGAATCAGGATAGTCGAGCACAGAGCGTATCAAAGGCAGGTGTTATTGAATACACCTTATTATGCTAATACCGGGTTTGAACTGGGAGTATCTCCTGACTGGTTCAGAGCGAGCGTTGGATTATATAATCCCATGAACCTTGATTTTCTCGGCCGCGATCCGCATAAAATGTTTGTAGCTTCGACTGACTTTACATTTGATTTCAATGACAGAGATTTTAATATTAATTTCGGAGGTTCCTTTTTAAATAATCCTTACAATACAATTGATACAGGTTTTACGCAGACAATAACAGCATTAAAACAGGCATTCGGCGCTTTTGCAAAAATCGGAATTTTAAAAAGAGCTGCATTGCTTGGTGAAATAGATTTTGAAGAGAATAAATCTGATGTTCCGTTAAGACGGACGCTTTACTGGTTCGGTGAACTTAATGTAATAATTATAAGAGGTTTGGAACTGAGAGGTCAATACGAATATTATGACAGAAACCGCGACGTAGAAAATGATGATGTAAAAAGAATAAGCGCCGGTTTCGGGATATTTCCTTTTTACGGTTTAGAGACGGAGCTAATGGTAAGATTTCCCATGGAAGAGCCGGGCAAAAAAAATAATGAATGGCAGTGGAATTTTCATTTTTATTTTTAAGAAAAGCATTGATCTGATTTTATTTTTATTCCGTTTAAAATTTGGAGAAAGATTAAAAAGGTGAGTAGCGAATAAACCACTTTAGTGGTTTATTCGCTGTATAACGGAATTGAATTCCGTTATACACAACCAAACAACCCGCTTTTAAAACCCGGAAACTTTTCTGCTGCTCCGGCATCCTTTCGGAATTCAACCCTTTCTTATACACTGTATTTAAATATTGAAATAATTTAATCATCTCAAATTTTATACTTATTCAGTTATTTTTAATAAGTATTTTACCTCATTAATTTTTAAGGAGATAATAATCACTATTAATACTGATAACCCGGCTTCAGAAAAAAAAATATCACAGGAAGAAAAATTTTTTCTCGAAGGACCAAGATCACGGAAAAAAGAATTCTTCTTCACTATTGAAGTTTTGTTTGAATTCATAAAAGGTTTCAGGGCTTTTCATTTTGTAGGACCTTGTGTTACTGTTTTCGGATCCGCAAGATTTGATGAAGATCACATCTATTACAAAACCGCGAGGGAAATAGGAAAACGTCTTACTGAAATAGGTTTCACAGTTATGACAGGCGGCGGACCCGGTATTATGGAAGCTGCCAACCGCGGCGCTAAAGAAGCCGGAGGTAGATCTGTGGGTTGTAATATAGAACTTGAATTCGAACAGGATCCGAATCCTTATATGGATAAATGGATAACTTTCAAATACTTCTTTGTCAGAAAAGTTCTTCTTCTGAAATATTCTTACGCTTTCGTAGTGATGCCGGGAGGCGCCGGCACTATGGATGAACTTTTCGAAACTCTTACTCTAATACAAACAAAAAAAATCTCAGGTTTTCCGGTTGTCATTATGGGAAAGGATTACTGGAAAAATCTTACCGAACTTCTGGAAGACTTTGTCAAAAATAAAACAATCAGTCCCGAGGATCTGAAGCTTTTTATTCTGACTGATTCGGTGGAAGATGCAATAGCGCATATTCAAAAAAGTGCAGTTGAAAAATATAAACTTGTCAGAAAAAAATACAACCCGCTGAAATTCTTAGGCGAAAAATTAAATGGCTGCATACCGGAATAAAAAAATTTTTACACCCAGCCGGATCTGTCAAGACTTCTGTACTGTATTGCTTCGCTGATGTGCGCCGGAGAAATGTTTTCAGAACCGTCAAGATCAGCTATTGTCCTGCTGACTTTTAATATCCGGTCGTAAGCTCTTGCGGACAAGCCAAGTTTTGTAATTGCCATCTTCATAAGATTTTCACACTCCGTATCTATTTTACAAAACTCCTTTATTTCTTTTGAAGACATACCCGAATTTGAGTATATGCCTTTTTTATTTTTAAATCTTTCAATCTGAAATTCTCTCGCTTTTATAACTCGGCATCTGACGGAAAATGAGCTTTCAAGTTCGGATTTGCTTGATAATTCCTGATACTTAACCGGGTTTACATGCACATGAAGATCTATTCTGTCGAGTATCGGTCCGGATATTTTTGATAAAAATTTCTGAATATCATAATCATTATACAATTCCGTTTCCTTTGCGGAGCCGGCCGGAGTAGGATTCATGGCAGCTACGAGCATGAAGTTGCACGGATACTGAACGGTTATTTTGGATCGTGAGATAGTTACGACTCTGTCTTCTAACGGCTGTCTCATTACTTCAAGCACATTCTTTTTGAATTCAGTCAGTTCATCAAGAAAAAGAACGCCGTTGTGCGCAAATGAAATTTCACCGGGCTTAGCGTTGGGTCCGCCGCCGACAAGCGAAACATCACTTGCAGTATGATGAGGCGAGCGGAATGGTCTTGTTGAAATTATTGCGGTGTTTGAAGAAAGAAGTCCTGCAATGGAATGTATCTTGGTTGTCTCAAGAGCTTCTTCAAGCGAAAGAGGAGGAAGAATGGTCGGCAGTCTTTTCGCAACCATAGTCTTACCGGAACCGGGAAGTCCGATCAGAATAATATTGTGAGCGCCGGCTGCTGCAACTTCCATTGCGCGCTTGACTTCCGCCTGACCTTTCACATCAGAAAAATCCAGAAGATAATTTTTTTCAAGTTCAAACAATTCCTTTACGTCTATTGTAAATGGTTTAGGAGTTATCTCATCATTCAGAAAATCAGCAACCTCACTTAAGGTTTCAAACGGCTGCACGTCAATTCCCTCCACAATCGCAGCTTCTTTAGCATTTTCAAGGGGAAGTATAATTCCTTTGAAGTTATTTTTTTTTACTTCCAATGCTATTGGTAACACTCCGGTTACAGGACGCAGTTTACCGTCAAGTGAAAGCTCACCGATAAATATATAATTCTTTACTTTGGATGGAGACACCTGCGATGTTTCACAGATCAATCCCACTGCTATAGGAAGATCAAATCCCGAACCTTCTTTTCTGACATCCGCCGGAGCAAGATTGACTGTGTACCTTCTAACCGGAAAATGAAACATTGAATTTTTAATTGCGGCTGAAACTCTTTCGCGGGATTCTTTGACGGCATTGTCAGGAAGACCAACTATAGTAAAATTGAAAAGACCGTTTTCAATGTGCGATTCTACCCTTACTATATATGCATCGACACCGTAAGTAGTGGCTGTGTAAATTTCTGATATCATGACATTTTAATTTAGTTTCCAAAATAATTATCGTATCGGTTAAATTTAAAATCGTTTCAGATATGAAGAATTAATTATTCTTTCTTCTGAAAACAAGATCTATTGGAATTCCTTTAAATCCGAAATGCTCACGGACTTTTTTCTCAAGGAATTTTTTATAGTTTTCATTGATTCCGTCAGGATCATTTACAAAAAAAATAAATACCGGCGGAGAGCTTTTGATTTGTGTTATGTAGTTTATTTTGATCTCTTTTCCTCTCAGTGACTGCGGAGGAGTGGATTTTATATCGTTGAGAAGAGCTTCATTCAGCTCGCTTGTTCTTACTTTTTTGGACCTCTCTTTGTATATGCTGACACCTTCTTCTATAACTTTATGAATCCTTTGTTTGGTCAGAGCAGAGATGAATATAAATTTCAGATAAGTATAACTTCTGAGATGTTCGGTTATTTTCTGTTCTATAATCCTGGCAGTATTAGAATTCTTTTCGACAAGATCCCACTTATTGATCACAATGAGCAGACCTTTTCTTAATCTGATCACATCCTCTATGATTTTTACATCCTGCTTATCAAGTTTGAAAGTTGCAAGTCTGATGTCGGACGATTTTTCAAGCTCTTCGAGAAGCGGAACTGCGTCTATCACAAGTATAGCGACATTGCATCTTTCTATTGCTTTATATGTCCTGATAGTGGAATAAAATTCTATTGCCTCATTTACTTTAGTTTTTTTCCTCAACCCGGCGGTATCAATAAGTATAATGTCATCGCCGTAATATTTCATGCCTGAATCAATAGTATCACGCGTAGTGCCGGGAATGTCTGTAACTATATTTCTTTCCTCATTAAGCAGAGCGTTGGCAATGGAAGATTTGCCGGCGTTGGGTTTTCCGATTATAGCAAACTTAATGGTGTTATCTTCTTCCTCATCATCAGCCATTGGAAAATCAGCCGTAATGATGTCAAGAAGATCTCCGGAGTTAAATCCGTTTATCGCAGACATTGCAAACGGTTCTCCGAGTCCGAGTGAATAAAACTCCAGAGCGTTTGATGTTTTTTCCACAATGTCAATTTTATTTGCTACAAGAATGATCTTCTTTTTATCAATATGCTTGCGGAGCATATCGGCAAGCTCTTTATCAACGGGATGCATACCGTTTTTTGCGTCGACAACGAAAAGAATCTCATCTGCTTCTTCAATGGCAAGCTTAACCTGCGACCGTATAGCTTTCTCAAACTGTTCTTCGGAATGCGGTACAAATCCTCCCGTATCAATAAGAAAAAATTTTTTACCGGTCCATTCGACTTCTCCGTAATTTCTGTCTCTGGTTACTCCGCTTTTCTCGTGAACTATTGCGTTTTTCTTTCCCGTGAGACGGTTGAACAGAGTTGATTTACCGACATTCGGTCTGCCGACAATCGCTACTACATTTTCCATGGATTTAATTTACTTTTAATATGACGGGGATTCAATGATATTAACTTTTTGACTTCATAAAATGTCTTCCGGACTTCCGTTACAATTTACTTCAAACTGAATTTTGATGAAAGTATTAAATTATCCGGTTTGTGAAAAAATGTTTTTACTTCTGTGTAAAAGGATCAAATTATATTAATTTCTGAGAGAAGTATTTTTTTTATTTTTATCAAAAAAAAATCCGGTCGTTTTCATCCGCCGGATTTTTCTGATATAAAACTGAATCAATTTATTTTACAAACATCATAGTCTTTATATCTGAAAAATTCATTGCTTCCATTTTTACAAAATAAGTACCTGATGAATGATCCGATGCGTTCCATTCCACTTCGTATGTACCCGGTCTTAAATTACCGTTTACAAGTTTCTTAATTTCTTTTCCGCTTACATCATATACGGTCAGGTTTACATCGGAAGAGGAGTTATCATATACATCAAATTTAATTTTTGTGACGGGGTTAAAAGGATTCGGATAATTTTCATACAGTCTGAACGAATCCGGCTGAGCGGTATTTATCTGCTGCACATTTGTAATAAAATCCACAATTGCCGTATATATGCTCATAGATGTATTGTCAGCTCTTGCCCAGATCGGTCTGACTTTTCCGTCATAAGCGGTAATGTTAGTATAATCTCCAAAGAATACCGATGAGCTCGGATTAAAAGGAGTCTCGCTGACTTTGAAGTTAAAAATGTTTTCCCCTCCGTCCGTTGATCTTGCCATATAGACATCAGTCTGATTATTTGCATAATTTCTTCTGTCATAAAATACAAAATACATATCTCCGTTTTTCTGATCGATAGTCAGCCAGGTAAAGAACTGCTGCTTTCCGGGCGGATCGTCATTTACCCTTTTCACCTGTCCCCATGTATTTCCGCCGTCTGTTGATTTTATTAACCACACATCCGTATCCTGAGCTCCGTTTCTCTGATCTGACCAGTTTATATATATAGTTCCTCTGTTCGGTCCGTTAGAAATGTCGCATACTGTAACAGGCAATCCGTTAGCTCTGCTGATTCCGGGAATACTGTAACTCCATCCTCCCGGCTGTGAAGTTACAAAAATATCCTCATCGAGCCATGTTAATCCGCCGTCTGTGGATCTGTCCATAACAATTCCAAGCGGACCCGACCATGAAACGTAAATTTCGCCGTTTGGTCCGACACACGGCACTGCGCCTTCGACCGTATTTCCCTCATCCACACAATCACCGGCTATTTTATTTATTCTCACGGCGGGACTCCAGGATTCGCCAGCGTCTGTAGATCTTGAAAACAATATTGCTGAACTGTCTGATGGCGAAGAGCTGCCGTAACTGTCAAACTGTGTCCATGTCATGTATAGATTATTGTTCCTGGGATCCACGCAAATCCATTCTTTATCCTGCTGCTTAGGGGGAATGTAACCTGTGTATGCTCCGTTGTTCCAGTTCATACCGCCGTTTGTTGATTTCTGAACTACAATCCTGTCAATGAAATAACTTCCCGAAAGATTGGTCAGATGTCCGTAATAAAAATGGCCGTTTGTATCGACTACAATACACGGATCACCCCACACGCTGTAAGTGGAAGTAAGCGTCCCGCGCGACCAGTTGTATCCGCCGTTTGTTGAGTAGTAATAAAAATTGAGATTTGATCCTGCGACTATCTGATTTGTATTTTTCGGATTCATGCAGATCGAAGGTTCGTTTGGCGAGCCGGTGCTCGTAACAAAAATATTCTGATACTGAGCTGATGAAATACCTGCTGTCATCAATACTGTCAGCAGTATTATTATGAGTATATAATTTTTCATAATTCTGATATCTGTTATATTGATATATAAATTTATTCAGATTGAATTTGCTTTTAAATTCAATTATTAATACGGATTCTTTCTGTTTTCAGTTTATTCAGCAAAACAAATCAATTTGATTTATCCGAGTATCCACTTTTTAAAAATTTTATCCTGCTCATCTGAAATATTTTCCATTCTCTTTATTTTAAACTTTGGGATCGGTTTCAAAAGAGTAACAGAAATTTTCTTTATAATTCCTTCGCGGCTTAAGATTAACTTTAAAACTTCACCCGGTTTTTTATCTGAAAATATATTTTTTAAAATTTCTTCATTTACTCTGAAACCGTTAACAGAAATAATCTCATCTCTGAAACTCAATCCTGACTCATAAGCTGAGCCGCCGTCAATTACTTTAGTAATTATTAATTTTCCGTTTTCCGTTTTGAAATCAACTCCAAGAGCAGCGGAAGCTGAATCGGATGAATCAGTAACTTCAATTCCGGCAAAGCTCAGATATTTCTCAATAGGAATTTCATCTGTTCCGTCCACATACATACTCCAGAATTCATCAAGCATTCTGCCGTTTACTGACTCACAAACTTCTTTAATTCTTTCCTGCGTATATCCTCTTGAACTGTCGTTTTGATAATCTTTATAAAGAATTCTCATCACGTCGTCAAGTGACTTTTCGCCGTTAGTGTTTTTTATTATCTCAATATTCAGCATTATAGCAACGAGCGCACCTTTGGTATAATAAGAGATTTGAGTATTGCTGAAATTTTCATCCTTTCTGTAAAATTTTATCCATGTATCATAGCTTGATTCGGAAAGCGACTGCTTAAACCTTCCTTTAAATCTCATTACATCGTTATATTCATTTTCAATAAACTCAAAATATTCTTCATCATTTATCAGTCCGCACCTTCTTATAAATACATTATCAAAGAAACTTGTCCAGCCTTCCGCTACCCACAGACTTTTAGTATAATTTTCCCTGTTGTAATCAAAAGGTCCGAGCTCTGCAGGTCTGATCCTTTTTACATTCCAGAGGTGAAAGTATTCATGAGATACAAGTCCCAGAAATTTCTTATAAAGCTTTTCATCGTTGAAATTCAGTCGCGGGAACTGCGCTACAAATGAATTCAGGTGTTCGAGTCCTCCTCCGCCTTTTTCGACAAGATGTATTATAAAAGTATAATGTTCGTAAGGAATTTTTCCGCCGAAAAATTTTATCTGCTCTTCGGCAATTTTTCTGAAATCATTTATAATGATCTTTTCCTTATAATTTCCTTCGCCTGTCAGACATATGAAATGTTTTATTCCCTGTATTTCAAATTCAAGTATATTTTGATTTCCGATTTCCAGAGGTGAATCAATCAAAACATCATAGTTATCCGCAAAAAAAACATTTTCTGATAATCTATTCAGACCTGTGGAAATTTTTTTCCATCCTTCAGGAAGCACCGTTGTCAGTTTACATCCGCAATTTTCCATTCCGCTAACCGACATAAATACACCGGCCGAACTAATAAAAGCGTGATCGTTGTTGATCCGCGTTGTCCTGACCGTCAGTTCATTTCCGAAAACTCTGTAACTGAACGTAAAATCTTTTTTTTCCGGATTAAAAACATTCCATATATTTTTATTTACTTTTTCAGTTTTCAGATTTTCACCATCTATTGATTTTGCATTTACGCTATCTGTTTTTCCCGAAAATTCTCTAACAAGATATGAGCCCGGCGTCCAAACAGGCATCGAAAGAGAAGTAATGTCGTTTTCAGGATGACTTACAGTTATACTTACATCACAGTAATGAGACTTCTTTTGCGGGAATGATAAATTATATGAAATTTCTTTTTTCAAATTTATAGTAATTTAGATTTAACATAAGAGGAAATCAGGAAACAGAAATGATCGGGATATACAGCGGAATTAAATAATTTAAAAAACAGAGTTTATATTTCAAAAACGCTTTGCTCTTCATTATTAAAAAGCTTTAACACTTCTTCCGTTGATTTTGCTTCAGCCAGCTTTTCTCTGAATTCGTCTTTATTCATCAGTCTGGAAATTTTGCTCAGCAGTTTGATATGAGCGTTCATCAGGGTTTCTTTTCCTATTATAAGGAAAATAAACTTCACCGGTTCGAGGTCAATGGAATCAAAATCTATCGGCTCTTTTAAAATTACAAAAGCAGCTACAATTCCTTTTATCTCATCAGTTTTTCCGTGCGGAATTGCAAATCCTTTTCCTACACCGGTTGAAATGAGGTTTTCTCTTTCAAAAACACACTGCCTAACTTTTTCTATATCCGTCATTAATCCGGATTTTGAGGCAAGATCTACAATTTTATTTATTGCGTCATCTTTGTCCGAGCATTCAAAATTTACTCTTACAACCTGCTCATTTAATATTTCACTGATCTTCATTTTTCTATATTAGGTTAAATCATTCTTGGTTAAATATTTTTCAATCTTTTTCTTATACTCTTTCATATACTTTAGGGCTTTCAGTTTTTTATCAGATTCAACGTTTAAGTGTATAATATTTCTGTCCGTATCAGGAATACACAGCACATTTGTATTCTTATCAATAAAAATTTTGACACCGTCTATCAGCTCCTGTGTGTATTTAATATTGTCTTCCATAAATTTTCTCATAATACTTCCTTTATCTTCTTTTGAACAAACCAGATTTTCTTTCAGCATGAACAATCTCGGAGTATTCTTATCCAGTTCGTCAATCGACACGCCGCTTCTTGCTATAAGTTCAATGATCTTCGCCACTGAGAAAATACCGTCCGTTGCATAAAGAAATTCAGGGAACAAAAACCCGCCTCTTGTGCCTCCGACAAATTTAACATCCGCATCATCGCATGCCATCATCATAGAGTAGTGAGTGTTTTTAACTCTTATGACTTCTGCACCGAATTCTTTTGCGACAATGTCCACTTCTCCGGTCGCCTGTACAGGCACGGCGATTTTTTTTACATCTTTGGTAACCATAAGAAACATCTTAAGTACAATCACAAGAAATCTGTCTCCTTCAAGGAGTTTACCGGCAGCTGTTGACATCCAGATCTTTTCACCTCCGGCATCTATCATAAATCCAAAATCATACTTTAATGATTTCACAACAAATGTAAAATGCTCCTGAGAGCTGTGATATTCCTCCAGAGGGCGGGTTACTTTCTTGGAATCAAGATGCGCTGACAGAGACACGACATCACAGTCAAATTCACCTAAAATATTAGGAAAAATTGTTGATGCAATGCCGTATGAATAATCAATTACAATATTGAATCTTTTTTTTCTGATTGCCGGAAGATCGAGGCATGACAAAAAGTGCTTTGTGTATTTTTCATTTGTCCGCTCCTGAAATTTAATGAATCCGACTTTTTCAAAATCTGCTCGTTTATATTCTTCGCTGAAAAATAATCTCTCTATGGATTTTGTTTTATTTCCCGAAAGATCTCTTCCGTCCTTATCAAAAAATATTATATCAGAGGATCTTCTGTCAAAAGGAGATTTTCTGACGAATATTCCTCCGGATCCCTCGCCGCTCTTCAGCTCCTGCCTAAGCATTGGAATCGGAATAACCTGAGAATCAATAACATTTACTCCTGCAGACATCAGACCGCTTGTAATGGAACGCTTTATCATATTTGAAATATAATCACTGTCGCGAGCCACTATTACTTTTTTTCCCTGACCAATAAACGCTCCGTAAACTGAACCGAGTTTTGCACCGAATTCCGGATTGATCTGCAGATTTGAGAGACCGGTTATTCTCGAATCCGTAAAAAGATCAGTAAAGAATCTGTCGTCATATATCAGACTTCTTGTAACTTTCTGATTATTCTCTATCTGCTTGCTGTCCCATATCTTCAGACTTGAGCTTATGAATACATTATTTCCTATGCTGCAGTTTTCTCCGATGAAAACGTAATCATTAATTCTTGTTCCTTTGCCGATATAACAATTGCTTCCTACCACATCAAATAAAAGTCTCGAATCCGCACTGATGCGTATATTTTTCCAGAGTACGGAATTTCTGATTATGACATCCTTTTCTACAATTACATTATCTCCGATAATACTGTTTTCGATTACAGCATCTTTATCCACTTTGGAATTTTTACTGATGCAGTTTCCGTCTTTGCCGGCAGCTTTGATATAACTTAGTTTTCCTTTCAGCACATCCATATTAGCATCTATGTATTCCTCTAAATTACCAACGTCTCTCCAGTATCCGTCAGTTTTGTGTCCGAAAAGCGGGATCTTATTTTTTAATAACGACGGGAAAAGGTCTTTTGAAAAATCAAAGTTTTCGCCGGCAGGAATATGATTAAAAATTTCCTTATTAAAAAAATATATTCCCGTATTAATTGTGTCCGAAAACACTTCAGATGAAGATGGTTTTTCAAGAAATCTAACTATCTTGTCATTTTTATCCGTTAAAACAATTCCAAACTGCAGAGGATTGTTTGATCTGTATAATGCAAGCGTGGCAATAGTTTTTTTCTTTTTATGAAATTCTGAAATTTCCGTAAGATTAAAATCCGTCAGCACATCTCCGCTGATTACAATGAATTTATCCTTAATATATTCCTCTGCAAGCTTCACTGCGCCTGCTGTGCCGTAATCCTGATCTGGAACGACATACTGAATCTTTACGCCGTACTTGCTTCCGTCCCCCAGCTCCTCCTTTATAATATCAGGCATAAAGAACAGCAGCACAACATAATTTTTTATATCATGCGTCTTGAGTAAATTTATTATATGCTCAAGTATCGGCTTGTTTGCTATCGGAACCATTGGCTTCGGAATATTATTGGTCAAAGGTCTCAGCCTCGTACCGAATCCACCCGCCATTATTACTGCCTGCACTAGTAGATTATATTAGTTAAGGAATTAACAAATGTAAAACTATTTATCTTTTTTATTAAAATCAAAATTTACATCCGGCGGATTTTCGCTGCCTGCTGTAGATTTGAAGTATTCTTTTTCTTTGAATCCGAAAATCTTGGCCATGATCAGTGTCGGAAAAGTTCTTGTCTCAGTATTATAAGCCTGTACAGTTTCATTATATCTTCTTCGCTCTACTGAAATTCTGTTTTCGGTACCTTCAAGCTGTGTCTGAAGCTGTAAAAAGTTTTCATTTGATCTCAGCTGCGGATAATTCTCAGTTACGACAAGCAGTCTGGATAATGCGCTTGAGAGCTGATCCTGCGCCTGCTGAAACATCTGGAATTTCTGCGGATCACTGAGATCATCTGCATTAAGTTTCATCTGACCTACGCGGCTTCTTGCGTCAGTAACTTCCGTCAAAACGCTTTTTTCAAAATCAGCAGCTCCCTGCACGGTGCTGACTAAGTTCGGAATAAGATCCGCTCTTCTCTGATATTGATTTTCCACTTGTGACCATGCGGAGTTAACTCCCTCCTCCATTGATACCAGCGTGTTATATCCGCATCCGTAAAATGATGTAGAAAATATTAAAACTATAAATACAGTAAAAACTTTGTATGAGCTTAATTTCATATTTTTAAATTTAATTTATCAAAAATACCATTATAGGTTTTTAAATACAATTCTTAATATTCTTTCATTTTGTATACTATATTGAATAAATTTTAGTAATATATAAATATTTTACTTTTTATATTTTCACCTGCAAGAAATATTAAATCTTATATCTTCTCACTTGTAATGCTTCAAGTGGAAATGGAATTTCTGAATTATTATATTTGTAAACTTAACGAAAGGAAATTCCAAAATGAGCGAAAAAAAACGTTACACATCAGAACAGAAAGTAATCATTCTCAGAGAGTTGCTTGAGAATAATACACCGATCAGCCAGGTCGCTGAAAAGTTTAATGTTCATGTTAATGACATTTATAACTGGAAGAAGAAACTCTTCGAGAATGCGTCTGCTATTTTTGAAGCGAAACCCGGAGTATCTTCTACTGTTCATGAAAAGAAGATTGATAAACTTGAAGCTAAGCTTAAAAGGAAAGAGGATGCAATCAGCTGGCTCGTTTCTGAGAACATTGAGTTAAAAAAAACATAGATGGGGAGATCTGAATGCTCTGTGGGTGGAACCGGATATCAGAGATGAGATTGTCAGTTATTTTTTGAAAGTTAAAGCAAAAACTGATTTTACCTTAAAAATGCTTTTAAAAATGATAAATATAAGTTCAAGTAAATATTATTCGTGGTCATCAAGACAAGGAATGCCGAACTTTCATAACGGTAAAATTCCTAAAAGTAACTGGCTTCTTGATTGGGAAACAGAGGCAATTATTCACTTTGCAAAAAATCATGCCGGAGAAGGCTACCGGCGGATGACTTATATGATGATGGATGAAGATGTAGTAGCTGCAAGTCCTGCTGCGGTTTATAGAGTCCTGAAGAAAAATAATTTACTTAATAAATGGAAGACGACAAAGAAGTCATCTAAAGGAAATGGATTTGATCAGCCGTTCGGACCGCATCAGCATTGGCATGTAGATATAAAATATGTTAATTTCAAAGGAACATTTTTGTTTTTAATTTCAGTAATTGACGGTTACTCCAGATACATCGTTCATCATGAATTAAGACAGAACATGCAGGAATATGATGTGCAGCTGACGATCCAAAAAGCTATTGAAAAATTTCCGGGCAATAATACGAGAATAATTTCAGACAACGGATCACAGTTCATCAGTAAAGACTTTGCAATGTATATAAAGTTTGCAGGGCTTCAGCATGTCCGGACTTCAATTGCTTACCCGCCGGCAAATGGAAAGATAGAACGTTTTCATAAAACGATTAATGAAGAGCATCTGAAAAAAGCTTCGATGATCAATATTGGAGACGCAAGAAAACAGATAAAAGAGTATATTGAATTTTATAATACAAAAAGATTACACAGTTCGTTATTTTATCTGACACCGGATGACTATCTGAAAGGAACTGTAAAAGAAAAACTTGAGGTGAGAGAAAACAAATTAACTGAGGCAAGAATTAACAGAATCAAGGCAAGGAGTTTTGCTTCATGATCTACCTAAATCAAATTTTGATAATTCCATTTTCCGGTGAACCAGTACACACTTTCTATTTTATTCCAAAATATGTTCATTTATAACTTGTAGAGCATTTTAAGATAACACATAAATTAAGAATGAATTTGTAGTTTAATTTATTCATGGTATTATTAAATTGATAAAGTGTTCAGCAAACATAATTAAATATTTTAACCTTTTCTAAAGTTTTATAAAATACGTGAATGAAAATTTATTTTGACAAATCATCTATATATTACAATGCTTTCAAATATATTTTTGAAATTTTCTTACGTAACAAAAAGATCAATTTTAATTATACTTTGGATTTAAAAAGTGCGGATTTTATAATATCAAATACTTCAGAATCTGATTTACAATATTCTGAAGATTTTTTTGATAAGGTCTATTCAAAAGAATACGAATTTGATAACTTCTTCAAAAATGATTGTTTTGTAAAAAATTCTAAAGGGGAAATTGATTATTTATGTACGGCATTTTATATGATAAATTGTATTCAAGAATATGGATGTTTTGAACCGGATGAATATGGCAGATTTAAATATAAAAACAGTTATCAGTACTTTTACAAAAATGTTGAAGATAATATAGTTCAACAATGTTTTGATAAATTATTTAATTCTAACGAAAAACTTAACAAATTAAAACAGGTTGTTTTTAGATCAAAATTCTTTTTGTCTCATGATATTGATACTGTGTATGGATCATTTTTTCAGGACGGATTTTATGCCTTAAAAAGAAAAAAATTTGATGTAATAATTAAACTTATAATGAATGTTGTAATCCTAAAACATGATTGGTTGAACATTGACAAAATAATTAAAATTGAGAGTGAATATGATTTTAATTCTGTTTTTTATTGGTTAGTAAATAAAGGTAAGTTGAATAAATTGGAAAGAAATTCTGATTATTCAATTGACAGTAAAAATATTCGTTCAACTATAGAATATGTAAATCAAAAGGGATGGGAAAATGGTATTCACAAAAGTATTTCTGAAGATAGTTTTGAAACTGAAATTTTAAAATTAGGTTTTATTCCGGATGGAAACAGATATCATTATTTAAAATTTAATTTACCTTCAGCTTTTAATCAATTACAACAATCCGGAATAAAATTAGATTCAAGTTTAGGTTTTGCTGATGTAATGGGATTTCGCAACAATTATGGTCAACCTTTTTACCCATTTGATTTTAATAATAACAGAGCTTATGACTTTGTTGAAGTTCCATTAAATGTAATGGATCAGACTTTTTACGGATATGAAAAGTTACCTCCCGGTAAAATAGCAAAAAAGGTAATTTCTTTTTTTGAAAAAAATAATTCCAATAGCATAATTTCAGTATTATGGCACAATAATTTTTTTTCAAACTATAAATTTAATGGTTATCTAGATGCTTACAAAGAAATATTAAAATATTTTTACGAAAACAAATATGAATGCATTACTCAATCTCAAATTATTAAAAACAAATATTAATGTTGATTAAGAATAGATCTTTTTCAAAGAAGATTAAAATGATTTCCGGTATACTCCCTTCCTTTTTAAAAATCTTTATATACAAAATGATGGGTGCAGAGATAGGGAAAGGAGTGAGGATTGGATTCGGATCTGTAGTTATAGGTGAAAAAATTAAAATTGGAGAATTTTCAAAAATTAGTATGTTTACATATATTCGGGGAAGAGAAATTAAAATTGGAAGATATGTAAGTATAGGTTCACAAACTGTAATAGATACAGAAAAAATTGAAATTGATGATGATGCTAAAATTACAGAGCAGGTTTTTATAGGAGGTCTTTCATCACCGGATTCTCTATTGAAAATGGGTAAAAGAACCACCATAATGAAAATGTCATTTATAAACACTACAAAACCTGTTGTTATCGGAGATGATACCGGTGTAGGAGGACATTGTCTTTTATTTACACATGGATCATGGCAGAATAAATTAGAAGGGTATCCTGTAGCGTTTGCACCTATTTCATTAGGTAAAAATGTCTGGCTCCCCTGGAGAATTTTTATTATGCCCGGTGTTTCGATTGGTGACGGATGTACGATTGGTGCTGATTCGCTGGTAACAAAAGATATTCCTGCAGGAAGTTTAGCTGCAGGTTCTCCAGCAAAAGTTATAAAGACGGCAGAAGAATATCCTAAAAAATTAACCTTTGAAGAAAAAAATAATACAATGGTAAATATTTTAGAAGAATTTATTGCTTATCTCAGCTATAATGGTTTAAATATTGATTCAGAAAAAAAGAAAGAAAGTTATTGTTCAAAAATACTTACAGGAAATTCTGAATACAGATTAAATTATTATAATTCTGAATTGATGGAAGAGAATTTAAAAAACCTAAATAAAAACACGTTTCTTTTGAGTCTTAAAAACATTCCGAAAGATTTAAGGATTAAGATGACTCAATCCTCAATAATGTGGGCTGATCTATATTCAAAAGAAAGGAATGGAACTAATAATATTGGTGAGGAAACTTTAAAATATTTATCAAGGTATGGAATTAGATTTGACAGAACCGATTAATTAAATATTTTAGCACTTGTATAAAATTTTTAAAACAGTTTAATGATTAATTATAAAATCCTAAGTAACTAATATGTGTGGTATTGCCGGCTTTTACTCTGAAAAAATAGATAAATTTGATTTTCGAAAAATTCTTGATTCCATGATGAAAAGTACAATCCATCGGGGACCTGACAACACAGGTACATTTTATTCGGAAAATATAGGTTTAGGGCATAACAGACTAAGTATAATTGATTTATCCCCTGAATCAAACCAACCTTTTCATTACCTGGATTTAACTATCACATTCAATGGTGAAATTTATAATTATATTGAAATTAGATCTGAACTTATAAAGCTAAATTATAAATTCCGAACAGAATCTGATACAGAAGTTATTCTGGCTGCATATAAGGAATGGGGTAAAGATTGTGTTAAAAAATTTATTGGTATGTGGGCACTTGTAATTTGGGACGAGACAAATAAATTACTATTTTGTTCGCGTGACAGATTCGGAATTAAACCTTTTCTTTATATACAAAAAAATAGAGATTTTTTCTTTGCTTCAGAAATTAAAGCGCTTCAGCTTACACCGTTATATTCAAATGAGATTAATTTAGAACAGGTATTTCGCGGGTTGCAGCTGGGTTGGTTGCATTATGAGGATGAAACTTACTTTAAGGTAATTAAAAATTTGCCCCCGGCTCACAATTTATTTTTAAAAGGTGGAAAAATTTCCGTAGAAAGATATTGGGATATTGAAAATTTCTCGGGTAACAATAATAATTCATTTGAAGATAAGTGCATTGAATTCTATGAATTATTTTTCAATTCAATGACACTTCATAACAGAAGTGATGTTCCATTGGGGGTATGTCTTAGCGGTGGATTGGACAGCAGTGCAATGGCATCTGCATTATCAATAATCAATAAAGGCAAAAAAATAAAAAGCTTCACTGCTTTTTATGAGGGGCTTGATAATAAGTTTGACGAAAGACCATTTGTAAAAGAAGTGATTGATCAATATCCGAACCTGATACCATTTTATATTTCTCCGTCGAATACGGAAATCGAAAATTCATTTGAAGAAATATTCAAAAAGTTCAGTATCCCTTTGAACGGAAGCTCTCTTATTTCCCACTACTTCGTAATGAAACTTGCAAGAGCAGAAGGAATCACAGTAACGATAGATGGTCAGGGTGCAGATGAGGCTATGGGTGGTTATTTGCACACTTTCTACAGATTATTCGCTGATGAATTTTCAGAATTTAAAATGTTAAAGGGAATTTCCTTGATAAATAATTTTAAAAAATATCATTCCTATGGTTTGAAAAAAACTTTGGATATATATTCAAAAACTTTTTTATCATTATTGTTTGAAGAAAACAAATTATATCATCTAGAATACAAATATAATGGAAATATGATCAATCAAAAAAACGATAATGATCTTTTTAATTTAGAGCATAAAAATTCAAATAAAACGAACAATTTTCTTTATCACACATTAACTCATACAATTCTACCGTCTATTTTGTATTGTGTAGATTTTAATTCAATGTGTTACTCAATAGAATCCAGGGTACCGTTTCTTGACCACAGAATCGTTGAGTTTTGTTTTTCATTGCCAAATAATTTTAAAATTAATAATTCCGAGACTAAGTTTATTCTTAGAAAGTCATTAAAAGATATAATACCGGAAAAAATTATTGCAAGGCGAGATAAGAAAGGTTTTGTAACTCCCGGTGAAGTGAAGTGGATGAGAGGATCTTTAAAACACTTACTGAAAATTGATTACAACAAGCTTGATTTCATTAATAAAGAAAAAACCATTTCCCTAATAAGTGAGTTTGAAAACGGCAATGATAAATATTCGAACATTGTGTGGAGACTTGCAATGCTTAACCGATGGATAAAAGATATTTGATATCCTTTATCCTATAAAAAAGGCAGCCTTCTAACTAAGACTGCCCTTATAATTTTTTTAAACAAATTCTTATTTCACCAACATCATATTTTTACTGGATATGAAGCTCTTACCGTTTCCGTTCAAAGGAACAGCTTCAATTCTGTAAAAGTATGCTCCACTTGACAAAGCATTTCCTCCTGATGAAGAAAATGTTTCAGTGTAAAATCCTGCGCTTTTGGTTTCATTAACCAACGTCATTAATTCCTTACCCGTAACATCAAATATTTTTATTGAAACCTTGGAGTCCACTGCAATATCGTAATTTATTACAGTTGAAGGATTGAATGGATTAGGGTAATTTTGTGATAAAGAAAATTTACTTGGAACACCAATTTCTATTTCTGTAGACAGATCATAATATTTGAAGTTACCGTTGAAGTCAATTTGTTTCAAGCGGTATTTGTATTTTCCAGTAATTAAATTTTTATGTTCAAATGAATAATTTTTAATGGTATTTGAATTACCTGCACCTTCTATAAATCCAACCTTAATCCAATTGTCTGGATCTGTTAATTTTGAATATTGGATTTCAAATCCATTATTATTTTCCTCTATATTTGTTGACCAGTTTAACATTACATTTCTTTCATTAATGGTGGATGTGAAAGAACTTAACTCCACCGGAAGTGGAGCGTCAAATGTAATTTCTAGTAATGGACGCTTTGATACATCAGTACATTCACTAGATGCAAAATTCATAAATCTTTGTCTATGTTCAATCCTCAACATTAAAATAAATCCAAAGCTTGTGGTAGGATTATTTTGCATGTCCTGAATTAGATTTGTAACATTTATATTCAAATAATCTTGTAATGGGCTAGTACTTTCAGGTAGTAATACCTGATTTTGATGAGTAAAATCGGGATGTGTATCCCATACAACCGTGTTATCAGACCATGGAGATACAACTCGTCTGATGTATGTTTCGTTGCGGCCGAAATGGTTTGAATTTGAAGGTGTAGGGTTGCCAAATAGGGAAAGCTTAGCATCGATAATAGTAGCAGTAGGAGGTATAGAACTTAAATCAAATTGAAATAAACTTCTTGCAGTAACTCCTTCGCCGTTGTTAGTTGAAGCGATTGCAGTTAAATCGGGATGGATTCCCCAGTTAATGTTCAAATAATTATCTCCAATATATGCATCTTGTCCTGTAGTCGGACCAAGTCGGATAGAAACCGTTGTTTGCGCATTGAGTATTGATGCAAATGTAAAGATGCATATTATACCCAATATAAAGTTGTACTTATTGCTTTTCATTTTAACTCCTTTTACATTTATTTTTTAAAAAATGTTATCTGAAATTACTTTAAAAATTTTTGACATTATTTGGTCAGTGACATTCTTTTTGTTTCTACAAAATCTGAAGTTATAATTCTGTAAAAGTATTCTCCACTTGCATAGTTGTTTGCATCCCATATAACATTATAGGTTCCTGCAGATAAGTTTTCATCAACCAAAGTTTCTAATTCTCTTCCTAGTATATCAAAAACAGAGATTTTAATAAAAGAACTTTGCGGCAAATCAAATTTTATATTAGTAACAGGATTAAATGGATTTGGATAATTCTGATACATTTTATACTTTGATGGTATTTCGTTCGAAATAGCATTTATACCAACCAAATTAAATGTAATATCTAATTTTGGACGGTAGTTTGGATTAAAACAATCACCAGAGGCAAAATTCATGGAGGCAAATGGAGGATATTCATCATTTAACATTAATATAAAACCAAAACTTTGATTTGGAAACTGAATCATATCTTGTATTAAGTTTTTTACATCTATGTTTAGATAGTCTTGCAATGCGAAGTTACTTTGTGGCAAGTATACCTGATTTATAGTTGTATAACTAGGTTGAGATGGCCATGTAACAATTGTATCAATCCAAGTTGAAGTAACTCTTCGCAAAAAAGCTGAATTAGTACCGTAATGATTTGAATTAACTGGAAACAGATTTGCATAAAGTGAAAGTCTTGCATCTAATATTTCTGCATTTGACGGAATATTATTTAAATAAAACTGAAATAGTGATCTACTGACTAAGGGATTAAAATTACTTGTCCATCTTAATGCAACAAGATCAGGATGATAACCCCAATTAGTAGTTGGATAATTATCTCCAATAAATGCATCTTGTCCTGTTTGTTGGCTGAGCCTTATAGTAATTGTTTGTTGCTGACTATAAAGAAATTTGCTATTTAATATTACAAGAACAATAATAAGAATGATTAAATAAATTTTGTTTTTCATTTTATCCTCTTCAATAAGTTTTATTCTTAATTTAAATTATCTATAATAAGTTTGAATGTCAACCTCATATTGCACACACTTCTGTTCTTCATTAGCTAAATGTATCCTTAAGCGTCTTTTGATTGATATGATCCACATAAGAGCAACCATTTCATAAATTCCTTTTGATATCAAGGAATTGTTCAAAATCTGTTATTTTGAAATTTTAATTTTCAATTCTTAGTACACGACAAAAATATGAGTTAAAAAATAAAATCTGACTCTTTAAATTAA
>ERZ761609.322-NODE-322-length-60133-cov-28.716635_pt1 | contig 60133 bp, 50 predicted proteins | sample MGYA00511163_ERZ761609 | MGnify/ENA primary metagenome ERZ761609 (study PRJEB28899, sample SAMN02445070) | bioreactor sludge metagenome | biome: EBPR sludge | place: Australia: Brisbane, Thorneside Wastewater Treatment Plant | collected 2011-12-16 ... | reverse complement strand
CACTAACTGATGGGGCAGGATATTTTTATGAAGCCTTAATTACTGAAACAAGTGGCCAGTGCGGGTTTGCCATTCAGCGTAAATGGCCAGAACAACCAAAAAATTACCACATCCACCTGGCCATATCCCCCACTAAAAACCCTGATCGCATCGAATGGATGGTGGAGAAATGTGTAGAGCTGGGAATTGACCACATAACCTTTTTAAACTGTAAAAACACAGAAAGGAAATCGATCAAAAATGATCGCATTCAAAAAATTGTACTGAGTGCTATGAAACAATCTTTCAGGGCAACGTTTCCGGCACTGAATCCGCTGACCGATTTTTATGAATTTCTACGTACTGACCACGCAGCTACTACGAAGTTTATAGCCTATGTTGACCTGCAAAACCCCGCACATTTAATGTCGGTAGCAAAGCCCGGACAGCGCTACCTGGTACTGGTTGGCCCTGAGGGTGATTTTACACCGGACGAGCTAGGTGCCGCACTGGACAGCGGCTACAAAAAGATAAGTTTGGGAAATCACCGCCTGCGCACGGAAACCGCAGGACTTGCAGCCTGCCACATGCTGAATTTAGTCAATACTTAATCGCTATCTTACACGCGTGCCAAGGGTAGAATGAATAATTAACTACCCAAGGAGGCTATCTATATTTTTGTTAAACTTGTAGTATGGAACCACGCAAAGCTGAAATTCAAAAAACCATTTACGACAATGCCAAGTCGCATTTTCTGGGAAATTTCCCGGATTCATTACCCATTGAACAAGCCTATGTTCATATAGGCATGTACCTGGGTTGGATTATTGATCATGAACTCTACTCAGACTTTTTTGAAGAAGAAGCCTCTATACAGATTTTCCGTTTTAAAAGACGTGAAATATCCTGCACCATACTGAGTGAAATCTGGGATGGCTACTTAGGTTATGAGTTGTTTAACCGACAAGGAAACATGTTCACCTATTATTATTACGGTGGTGGCCTGTATCGAAACGACTATGACGAACTTTTAGTGAAGACTTTGCCGTCCATCTATCATGTTACCGATAGCTGGGAAAACTACGAAAAGATGGCTACACGCATCGAAATGCGCTTTCAAGATTGGAAAAAATTAGTGGGTTCTTAATCGATTATTTAAGTTTTCCACCCTTATCGATTAAAGCCAATTTATCGCCAGCTTTTACCTGCAACTCACCCGTTGCCTGGATAAAATGAACCTCTTCGGGAATGAAATCGATCGCATAGTTTTGGCTCCACGATAAACCATCAGAACGGTAAATTTTAGCCACCGTCATCGGAAATTTTTCCTTTACTTTATCGGATGACACAAGGAGAACAAAAAAGATATGCGCACCTTCATCCGTTGTTGATAATGCTTTGGTAGCGACAAGTCTCCTTTCCCTGAAATTTGTTTTATCGATTGGAAATTTAACACTCAAATCAGGAATACGTGAAGGCGTGATGGTATAAAGATAACCCTCGCCCGAGACTGAATCCGCAAATGCAATTCCGGCTGTATACTTTTCATCTTGAATAACCAGTAATTTAAATTTGGAATTAGTAACATCCCCGGAAAGCGGAATAGAGTCATTTCCATGAACCAGCCATTGCAATGCCTTTTTGCGGCTCGCCAATTCCTTTTCTTTTAATTTCTTCTCGCGGTCAGCGTATTCCTTTTCAGCTTTTGCATAACTCTTTAATAACACCGCATTCGTATAGGCTTCGGCAACAAACGTTTTATAGTTAAGGGCTTCCTCATCAATATTCACCGATTGAAGTTTTGTGGCTACGCTGTCCAGCTTATTCAATGCCTTCAATTCATTTTCGGTTTGCTTTAATTTTTCAAAAACATCATTTTTCTTCTCCCCCTTTTTATGTTCAACAAGTGTTGACCTGTATTCCAGGTTAGCCACCTTCACCGCAAATACATTCATTGGAAGCGGATCGGGATCAAATTTCTTAAGCTTTTCACCCAGTAGGCTCGCCACCAATTTGGTTAAATCACTTTTAACAGAAACTGAATCATCCTTCAATTTTTCCCTGAGCTTATTTATTTCGATATCGTACTTCAGTAAGTTTTCACGGATAGGCTTCAACTCGGTGTTTATCAGGGCAAGCGCCTGGTCAGCAAACTTCTTGTAGTCCCACACCTCAAGATTATCCTGATAGAAATTAGTGAGTGAGGCCCCGTCACGCTTAAAGTCTTTGATCTCCGAAACACTCCAGGTGTGGTTGTACCCGATTTTGCCCAGGTTTCCTGCACTGACTTTGTAATGGTCAAACGCTTTCTTCGCGGAGTCGTAGCGTACAGACAAGGTAGCGAGTTGTTTCAGGACATTGTCATCAGATCTTAAATAAAACTCGCGCTCGCCCGGAAAAGCATGTTGAATAACTTTATATAACTCGTTCGCACGCCTATAGAGTTCTTCTGCCTGAGTAAAATAAAGTTTTACCAATCCGATTTTATCTTTCCGCTCTCGCAAAGCAGCTGTGCGTTTCTCGATGTCAAATTGAACATCGGACAGTTTTGCCCCAAACTCACCTGTACGTAAATCACGCTTGTTGTACATGGAGTAGTAATCCTTACTACTTCCTTTAAATTCCTTTTCATTGATTGTTTTATATGCTTTGTCGTAAAACAACAAGGCAGAGTCGATGTGATTAATAGCGCCTTGAGAATCTTTCAATACATCATCCTTAGCAGACTTTTCCTGGTAGATGATACCCATAAAAAGAAATGAACTGGGTTCAGGTGCCTTATTCTCATTGATATAAGATCGTAAAAATGGTTCCGCCCTTTCATATTGCTTTGCATCAAGCAGCGTAAAGATTTCCTTATACTTAAGCTTTTGCGCAAAAACGCCTGCCGGAATCAATACGAAGATAAGTAACTTGATTATCAGTATTTTGTGCATTGCATGGGAACTTATTAACTTCGAAATTAATTAAAATCTCATTATTGCCTAACTCCTGTTTCAATTACCAGGCCAAAATATTTACCTGAGAACTAATGAAAATGAAAAATATCCTATCCGTTGCCGTGGTCTTAACACTTCTTGTTGTTTACCTAACCGGTTTCAATAATCCAGAAACGGCCAATAACAAGGACAAGGATTTTAATTATAGGTTCACACTCAAAACATTAGCAGGAGAAAATGTTGCCATCGAAACCTTAAAAGGTAAAGTTATATTCCTGAATATGTGGGCCACCTGGTGCGGTCCCTGTCGAGAAGAAATGCCCGGCATTCAAAAGCTCTATGAAAAAACTAAATCGGATGACATCGTTTTTGTTATGCTTTCGGTAGATCAAGAAGGCGATCAAAACAAAGTTGCCGCGTATCTGAAGCGGAACAGTTTTACCTTTCCGGTATATATGCCCACTTCGAATATGTCAACTCAACTGAATGTTCCTTCTATTCCCACAACATTCATCATCAGCAAGGATGGAAAAATAGCGCATCAAAAAGTTGGCAGCACAAACTACGATAGCGAAAAGTATAAAACCATGTTGCAGGAACTTGCTGCACAATAATCCTTAAACGCAACCTGCTACCAGACGCAATCCTTCTAAGGTAAGGTTTGGTTCAATTCTGGTAAACGTACCATTGGATGCCGGTGTAATAACGGAAGATAATCCACCGGTAGCCACTGTTGAGAGATTGGGGTCGTTTAACTCTGCACGAATTCTGTCAAGCATCGATTTTACCAGGCCTTCATAGCCTAATAAAATTCCAGCTTGAATGGCATGCACCGTATTTTTACCTAAGGCAGATTGAGGAAGTTCCAGCGGCACTTCAAATAACTTTGCCGTGTTTTGTGAGAGGGCCCTGATTGCTGTTTTTAATCCGGGTGCTATGGCTACGCCTAAAATTTTTCCATCACCCGATACCGTGGTAAATGTAAGGGCGGTGCCAAAATCAACAACCACACAATTGGTTTTGAACAAGGTATGCGCGGCTACGGCATTGGCAACCAGGTCGGAACCAATTTCATAAGGATTTAGTACTTCAATGGGGAGTTTCTTATAAATATCAGGGCCAAGTACAATGGGATTCTTTTCGAACAACGTTACCGTTACGTTTATGATTTTGTCCGTTAGGTTTGGTACCACACTGCTCAGTACAATTTTTTCAACATTACTGATTAGCAGACCAGCTTCCAGTAAATAATCGCGAAACTTGATACCGTAATACAACTCCGGCCGATCGGCCACAGCCGGTATTCTCCAGGTGTATTTTAACTCCTGCTGGTCAAACAAACCTATGGTAATGTCCGAGTTGCCAATATCAAGCACAAGTATCATGAAAGCTCTAACAGTTTGGGTTTTAAATGCGCCAGCCCTGTACTGGCTTTATCCTGAATCATTTCCAGGTTTCGAATATAGGTGATATCCGGCAGTTTAGGATCTAACAGAAATTTAGGAACATCGTACCGTACATAATTGATTAGCCCCGCTGCGGGATACACTACCATAGAGGTACCAACAACCAGAAAAATATCAGCTTGTGCTGCATAGTCTGCAGCTACCTCTATCATCGGTACCAATTCACCAAACCATACAATGTTCGGCCGAAGCTGAAAACCTTTTTCACACGTATCACCCCAATTTAATTCCCATCCCGGTATTGGATACACCAACGTCTCATCTCCGGTACTACGGGATTCAAAAAGACTGCCGTGCAAATGAATTACGGTAGATGAACCTGCACGCTCATGGAGGTTATCTACGTTTTGAGTAACAATGGTAACGTTGAAATGACTTTCGAGCGATGCCAGTATTTCGTGCCCGGGATTAGGTTTTGCCTCCAGGGCTTTCTTTCTTCTTTGGTTATAGAAGTCTAAGACAAGTTTGGGATTTTTCGTCCAACCTTCGGGGGTGGCCACATCTTCTACCTGATAACCTTCCCACAGGCCTCCGGAATCACGAAAGGTAGGAATACCACTTTCGGCACTAATGCCCGCTCCGGTAAGTACAACTAAATGTTTCAACGTAAAAAGAAGCTATGAAATTATGATTCAAACTCAGTTCTGGGTACTCCGGATTGGCGTATTATTGACATCAAGGTACCAATCTTAATTTCTTTATGATTTGGAACCGGAACAGTGATAGTTGATTTTTCAAGTTTCTTCTGCATTATGATATGGCTTCCCTTTTGGCGTATTTCAGTAAATCCATGTCTGCTAAGAATCTTACAGATATCCGCACCGGAAAATTTACCAATCTTACCCAACGGAAACTGCTAATTGAGTTACAAAGATTTCGTGGTGCTGCCGGGTTTTAATCTCTTCTTCAGAAGCATGTTCATAGAATAATTCTATTGCTTCTTTAAGATTTTCACTGGCTTCTTCAACTGTATTTCCCTGCGAAGCAATATCCAATTCAGGACAAAAAGAAACATACCCATCACCTTCACGTTCAATTACAGCCGTAAACTGAAAAATCCTATTCATAAACTAAAGATAAGGATTAATTAACTAACAATTATGACTTCTTCTTTCGGGCTGTTGTCTTTTTCGCGGTCTTCTTAGCAGGGGTCTTTGCTTTAACAGCTTTTGTCGCTACAACATCAGCTTCTTCTTTCTTTTTAGCACCACCAAAGCGACCCCATCTGCCTTTCTTCTCAGGTGCATTGGCGGCAAGCTCTAAACATTCTTCCAGGGTTAGCTCGGCCGGTACTTTGTCTTTCGGAATTTTTACATTCTTTTTTCCTGCTTTAATGTATGGACCAAAGCGACCATTCAAAACTTGTATCTCCGGATTTTCATCAAACAATTTGATGGTTTTATTAGCATCGGAAATACGCTTTTGTTCAATCAGTTCAACTGCCCGTGCTTCGGTTATCGTGTAAGGATCTTCGCCCTTAGGTATGGAAACAAATTTTTTATCGTGCAAAACATACGGGCCGAAACGACCAATGTTGGCAACGACAGGCTTATCTTCAAACATACCAAGTTCCCGTGGCATCTTCATCAGTTCCAGGGCATCTTCCAGGGTAATGTTTTCAATGAACTGACCTGGTCGCAGGCTGGCGAACTTAGGTTTTTCACCACCGTTATCATCGGGGTTTTCGCCAATCTGAATATACGCACCAAACTTGCCGAGCTTTACATAAACATTCTTGCCACTCTTCGGATCAACACCGAGTTCACGGTTTTTGCTGGCCGATGAGCGTTCTACCAATTCGGTCTTTTTTACCTTTTTATGAAATGGTGTGTAGAAATTATCCAGCATTTTATGCCACTCCAATTTACCTGTAGCAATCTCATCAAACTCCTGTTCAATTTCAGAGGTAAATGAATAATCAGTGATGTCGGGAAAATGATCTACCAGAAAGTCATTCACCACCATAGCAATGTTAGTCGGGAATAACTTATTCTTCTCTGCGCCCGTAATTTCTGTTTCCTGATTTTTAATTACGGTATTGCTAGCCAACCGGAAAACCTGGTAAGGACGTTCTACACCTTCACGGCTTTCTTTAACAACATAGCCACGCTTCTGCACTGTTGAAATAGTAGGTGCATACGTGGAAGGACGACCAATGCCTAATTCTTCCAGTTTTTTAACCAAACTGGCTTCCGTATAGCGTGGCGGATTGCGGGAGAACGTCTGGCGGGCCACAAGTTCGTCCAGCTTAAGATCTTGTCCCAGCGTTAGCGGGGGTAGCACCTTGCTGTTCTGCTCGTCATCTTCATCATCACCCGACTCCATATATACAGACAAAAATCCTTGAAATTTCACAACCTCTCCTGTTGCCGTAAGGGTGCGGGGATTTGTTGAAATACTGATAGTGGCAGTGGTTTTCTCTAACTCCGCATCGGCCATTTGCGAGGCAATTGCACGCTTCCAGATTAATTCATACAACCGCTGGGCGTTGCGATCCATACCCGGATCAAGAACCGAGAAATCCGTTGGCCGGATTGCTTCGTGTGCTTCCTGCGCTCCGGAAGATTTGGTTTTATATTGCCTGAGGTTGACAAACTCCTTTCCATAAGCCGATTCAATTTGCCGCTTTGCACCTTGTTGTGCCTCATCAGAAAGATTTACTGAATCCGTACGCATGTAACTGATCTTACCGGCTTCATAAAGCTTTTGCGCTACCATCATGGTTTGCACCACCGAAAAGCTCAATTTCCGCGAGGCTTCCTGTTGCAACGTGGAGGTTGTAAACGGAGGCGCGGGCGAGCGCTTGAGGGGCTTGGTTTGCAGGTCGGCAATGGAAAATTTTGCCCCAATACATGACTGTAAAAATTCAAAGGCTTCCTCTTCTTTATCAAATCGCTCAGCTAGTTCAGCCTGAAGCGCCTTTCCTTTACCCAAATCAAACTGCGCGGTAACACGATACGATGTTTTTGTTGTAAAGTCGTTTATTTCCCGCTCGCGTTCAACCACTAATCGCACAGCAACGGATTGCACACGACCGGCAGAAAGACCTGTTTTAATTTTTTTCCAAAGGATGGGAGAAAGTTCATACCCAACAAGGCGGTCAAGAATTCTTCGTGCTTGCTGTGCATTCACCAGATCGACATCTATTCCACGCGGATTCTCGATGGCGCTTAGTATGGCCTTTTTGGTGATTTCGGTAAAAACAATTCTTCGTGTTTTCGCGTCATTCAAATCCAATGATTCTTTTAAATGCCACGCAATGGCCTCTCCTTCACGGTCCTCGTCACTGGCCAGGTAAACCATTTCGGCTTCATCGGCTAACTTCTTCAGTTTGTTTATGATCTCCTTTTTATCAGGACTTATCTCATAGGTAGGTTCAAAGTCATTCTCAATATCAATTGCACCTGAACCTTTCGGCAAGTCGCGTATATGCCCCATGCTGGAAGTTACCTTGAAATCCTTTCCAAGATATCCTTCAATGGTCTTCGCTTTAGCCGGAGATTCAACGATTACAAGATTTTTTCCCATGTCTGCACGTATTCAAAGTGTTCAAATATCTGCAAATTTTTAAAAAATCAAATTTCAGGTTTGCGATACACGCGTTATCAATCCATCAACCCTGCACTTCAAACGGATGATTATCCATCATCTTTCATCAGAAAAAAATCTTGTCCAATGCGCTGATAAACAGAAGCATCAAGCAGATTTAGCGCTGAAAATATTTATACCTTTGGAATACTGAATTACCGGAGCAAAGTTCATCATTAAAAAAATTTAACCTTACCGACTTTAACCATTCAAATGAGGCGCTTTTCATCCACTTGCAGTTAAACTCATTATTCCGGAAAGAATTCCTATTTTTAGCGCGCCAACACCCATTTAATTGTTGATTCATGAGCGAACTGATTGCGCGAATTGCCAACGAGATTTACACACCGGTTGCCTTTCTGTTAATCCTTGGCGGATTATTTTTTCTGGTATTCTCACGTTTTGTGCAATACAAATATTTTAAGCACGCCATAAATATCCTGCGCGGAAAATATGCCAATCCAAACGACCCCGGTCAAATCAATCCGTACCAGGCACTTTCCACAGCGTTGGCATCAACCGTTGGTATGGGAAATATTGCCGGTGTAGCTGCAGCCATTTCTATTGGTGGACCAGGGGCACTCTTCTGGATGTGGATGACCGCACTGGTGGGCATGTCCACCAATTTTTTTACCAGTACGCTCTCGGTGATGTATCGTGGAAAGGATTCAGAAGGTGTCATTCAAGGAGGGCCAATGTATGTTATTCGTGAAGCCCTTGGAAAGAAATGGCAACCGCTGGCTATTCTGTTTTGTGTCTGCTGTTTAGTGGGCTGTCTTCCGATATTTCAAGCCAATCAACTTACACAAGCTATTGTTGATATTGGAATCGATAACGAAGAAATCAAAACCGCCACCTTCACGCTGATGGGGTTTGTGATCAGCACGCCAAAGTTCATTATTGGAACAGCACTTATGCTTATTGCCGGAGTGGTTATTTTAGGGGGTATACAGCGCATTGGAAACTGGGCAGGCAAAATGGTACCCATGATGATTATTATTTATTTTCTTTCGGTTTTCGGTATACTGATCATGCACCTCGATCAGATTCCACATTATTTGTGGATGATTGTTTCTGATGCCTTTACGGCTGATAACTATAAGGGAAGCCCCGCACTGGGCGGTATTGTAGGTGGTTTGATTATAGCTGGTGTACGCAGAGCATCCTTCTCAAACGAGGCCGGCATTGGAACAGCTCCTCTTGCTTTAGGGGCATCCAAGAGTACAGAACCCATTCGCGAAGGACTTGTGTCCATGCTAAGCCCTGCTATTGACACCCTTATTGTTTGTACGCTAACTGCACTTGCTATTTTGGCAACTGATGTATGGCAAACCACAGGCGCCAGCGGTGTAACGCTTACTTCCATGGCGTTTCAAACCGCAATGCCTGGTTTTGGAAAATATATTCTGTTGTTGTGCGCATTTTTCTTTGCAGTAACCTCTGTCTTTTCATACAGCTACTACGGAAGTAAATCTCTTTCCTTCCTTTTTGGTGTAAAGGCGAGCAAATGGTACAATTACTTTTACCTGATTACTATTGTGTTAGGGGCCATTGCATCCATGCACGATATCATGAACATTATTGATATTGCTTATGCGCTCATGGCTATACCCACGATGCTTTCCGGGTTTGTGTTGGCGCCTAAGGTGATGACAGAGGCGAAACGTTACTTTGCTGCTTTGAAAGTAAAAGAAGGCTAAGAAATTTCTACCTGTCGTGGCTGGTAATCAAATAAACCGCGTTCTTTAATGGCTTCAGCTACTTTGTGCGGAACGTATTTTTCCCATCCGCTTTCGCTATTTCGTATCATGGCCAATACATGATCAGAAATGATGTGAAGATTTTTAGTGTTCGCGTCTTTAATGTCTTCCAACTTGTTATTGTCCATCAGGTAGCGGAACAGATTTTTAAGGTTATGTGGTAAGTCCGTCTCAAAGTCGTTTAACGTAAACAGGTTTTGCGAGTCGCGCTTAAGAGCTGGATAAATATAGAGCTTCACGTTGGTACCAAACAGCGAAGCAAAGCATTCCAGTATACCACCCCGGGTATTCTCGTATGTTTTTTCATCAAATACCTTTTGCAGGGCATTGATACCCATGATGATCCCGATTTTCTTTCCTTTTGTTATCCGCGACAGATAATCAACCAACCTGTAGTATTCAAAATAATTTGAAATCAGCACGTGTTGCCCCAGTGAGCAAATAATATCGGCACGGTGAAGAAAATCAGTTTCGTCAATGTCGCCATCCGCGCTTAAATCGTTCAGGGTAAGTTCTGTAAGCACAACGATCTTGGATCGTTCAACATCAGGCTCATGCTTGAATTTTCTTCGCGCTGCCAAAAGCATATCCACATTAACGTGTGTGGGTGGACGGAATCTTCCGCGTAACACCAGCAAATGTTTCTTATACAATTCATCCGATGGTTGCATTACTTCTCCGTCCGGTCCGAACATCGCGGCTTTTGTCAAACCATTCTTTACCAGCTTCAGCGCCATCAACCGGTTGTCCACATGCCTGAAATCGGGACCGGTAATGCGAAACATATCAATTTCAATTCTTCTGCCGTGAAGCCCATCCAACAACGACATGAGTATTTGCTCAGGGTCATTGAAGAATGTACAGGCATAAATCATATTAACACCCACCACGCCAAGCGCATATTGCTGCTGCAACGGATCGTTGTCGTGCATTTTCACGTGAATGATGCAGTCGTTATATTCTGCTTTCGGTTGTAACTGAAAGCGTAAACCAATCCAACCGTGAGCCTGGTTGGTACGTTCAAAATTCAAGATCTCCACCGTATTGGCAAAAGCAAAAAACCGGGTGGTTTCAACCCGATGCGGAAGACGTTCGGCCAGTAATGGATACTCGTGCTCCAGCATTTTCATGAGTCGTGGTTCGCACACGTAGCGTTCGCAATACCCGTAAATGGCATCGCTGAATTTCATGTCGTAAGCCGACATGGTTTTAGCAATGGTACCCGAAGCACCACCAGCCTTGAAAAAATTTGCTGCTACCTCCTGCCCGGCACCAATTTCGGCAAAGGAACCGTAGACTTCTTTGCTTAGGTTTATCCGCAGCGCCTTCTCCTGCGTAGTCAGTTTTCTGAATTCATCCATACCCAACTGTCGATTAAAGCACGATTAAAAAATCACATCAAAGTTAATGAACCTATTTGCCAACGCCCCATCCTTTAAGGCTTTTTTGATAATTAACCATTAAGGCCTATTTTTCAACCTTATACTTATAACACATGGACTTACGCGGAGGTTTTACCAGCAGAATAGGTTTTATTTTGGCAGCAGCGGGTTCGGCCGTTGGCCTTGGTAACATTTGGAAATTCCCCTATGAAACCGGTCAAAATGGTGGCGCTGCTTTTTTACTGATTTACCTGGCACTCACCTTTCTGCTGTGCTACCCGGTTATGGTAGGTGAAATAGCCATCGGGCGAAAGGCCGGACTGGATGCTTATGGATCGTACCAGAAACTGGGAGGTAAAAAATGGGGCTACCTGGGGTTGTACGGCATCATCTGCGGCATCATGATCCTATCCTTTTATAACGTGGTAGCCGGTTGGGCCTTTGGATACTTCATTGAAATATCATTCAGCGACTTGCTGGAAGAGGAAAACTACGGAGCTTTTTTCGGGCGCTATGTGGTTGACTTTTGGGATAACCTCATTTTCTCCCTTTGCTTCATGCTCATTACCGCATTTATTGTGATTAAAGGGGTGCAAAAAGGCATTGAGCGGGCTTCTAAAATCATGATGCCCACACTCTTTATTATATTGATTGCACTGATTATTTATAGCCTTACACTGCCGAATGCCATGGCGGGTGTTAAGTTTTACCTGCTACCCGATTTCAATGAAATCACAATAGAAACCCTGTACTCGGCTATGGGCCAGGCCTTCTTCTCCCTGTCACTTGGTATGGGGGCCTTAATTACGTATGGATCGTATGTAGATAAAAATCAGAATGTACTTAAATCAGCAGCTACCATTACGGTTCTTGATATCGCGGTGGCATTCCTGGCCGGGTTGCTCATCTTTCCGTTGGTTTTCTCACAAGGTCAGTCTCCCGAACAAGGTCCGGCACTGGTGTTTGTGGTACTTCCCGGAATATTTCAGGCCATGGGCCCAGTGTTGGGCAAACTTGTAGGTGGCGGTTTCTTTCTGTTGCTTTGCTTTGCCGCCCTTACATCAACTATCTCATTGCTGGAAGTACCGGTGGCCTATTTTGTAGATGAGAAAAAGATTCCTCGAAAAACCAGTGTATGGGCATTGGCCACGCTTGTATTTCTACTGGGCTTACCCAGCATGCTTTCGCAAGGTGCTGTTGAAATGTTCTCATCGTTACCGTTTTACAATGGTAAATCAACGCTGGATTTTGTAAGTGAAGTATTCTCCGATATAAGCTTGCCGTTGGGCGGCTGTTTGATGACCTACTTTATTGCCACACGCTGGGGCACCAAAAACATGAGCGAGGAACTAGCGCAGGGAAATCCGCACTATAAAGGTTCCTTCTATGAACGCTATATCAACTTTACTATTCGCTATATCTGCCCGGTATTACTAGGCATATTTTCGATACTAATTATACTGGATAAGTTTATCGGATTGGATAAACTTTCGTGATTTATTCATGGCACAACCAATTTAAATGAACTATTGGATTGGTAAGCACACTGTATTTTTAAACTGGCTTCAGCAACGGCTTAGCGAACGGCAATTTTTCATTGTTTCAAGCATGTTGGTAGGCTTAACTGCCGGCCTTGCTGCTGTGCTGCTGAAAACACTTGTGCATTTTATTTACGCAGTCGTGACCAGCGACTATAGCCTGCCTTTTCAATTTCCAATCTACATTTTCCTTCCGTTTGTCGGCTTACTGTTGTCGGTATTCTATGTGCAGCGATTTCATAAAAATAATTTTGACAAGGGAACAGTATTCGTACTTTACTCGATAACCCGTAAGTCAAGCCTACTGGCACCCTTCCACATGATTGCGCATATCCTTACCAGTGCCATTACGATTGGCTTTGGCGGATCATCCGGTTTGGAGGCGCCCATTGCTACAACAGGCTCGGCCATCGGATCAAATTATGCCCGCACCTATCACCTCAATTACCGGCAACGAACGTTGTTGCTATCCTGCGGTGCTGCAGCGGGAGTAGCTGCCGCTTTTAATGCACCTATTGCTGGCGTATTGTTTGCGATTGAAGTATTACTACTGGACATCAGCGCTACAGCCTTTATTCCGTTGATTATTGCGGCCGCTATGGGCGCCTTATGTTCCAACATCATTCTTCAGGATGGCATTCTGTTATCATTCAAAACTCAGGTGCCCTTTGATTTTCATAATGTTCCTTACTATTTGGTAATGGCAGTTTTTGCAGGACTGATTTCAACGTATTACTCCAGAACTTTTCTGAAAATTGATTCCTGGTTTGGTAGAAGAAAAAGTCCCTATACCAAGGCACTACTTGGAGGTACGATATTGGCTGTATTAATCCTGATGTTCCCGCCTCTTTTTGGTGAAGGTTATTCGAGTGTTATCGCACTATCAGAAAAAAATACAACGGCATTGCTCAACACAAGTGTACTTAAAGATTTCATCACCAATGAATGGTTAGTCTTACTTTTTATTGGTGCCATTATGCTTGTTAAAGCAGTGGCCGTAAGCGCCACCATTAGCAGCGGTGGTAACGGTGGTAACTTTGCGCCCTCTTTAATGACAGGAGCTTTGCTGGGATTTTTCTTTGCCCGGGCCGTCAATCTTTCAGGTTTAAGCAAACTACCCGAAAGCAATTTTACATTGGTGGCGATGGCCGGTGTAATGAGTGGAATACTACACGCCCCGCTTACCGCTATATTTCTTATTGCTGAAGTAACCGGTGGATATGGTTTAATGATTCCGTTGATGATCGTATCATCCATCAGCTATACCGTAGCAAAATTTATCGAGCCCGAATCCATTGAAAGCCGTAAGCTTGCTGAACGTGGTGCCGAAATTATTCACGATCGGGATAAAAAAATTCTTTCCGATTTATCGCTGACCGCCTTAATCGAAACCAATTTTCAAACGATTCAGGAAAGTGCCACACTGCGTGACCTGATTAAAGTGATTGAAAAAACAACACGCAACATCACACCGGTTATCACAGCCGATGGTAAACTTGCCGGTGTGGTGGAACTTAATTCGATCCGGGAAATAATGTTCAATACAGAACTGTACGATCAGGTATTGGTTAAAGAGTTGATGCGAAAGTCACCTGCCGTTATTGAAACCTCCGAAACGATGGATGATGTGATGAAAAAATTTGATTCAACCGCAACGTGGAATTTACCGGTTACCGAAAACGGAAAGTACCTGGGCTTTATTTCAAAGTCGAATATTTTCAATAAGTACCGCAGCCAGCTAATTGAAAAATCAATGCATTAGGCTTTCGAATACTTTTCCCGTGCATATTCCTTCATTTCTTCCCACAAATCTGGCGGTGGTGGTAAGCCCCTATCGAATTTATCGAGCAACCACGATACAATTGCTTTTTGCATTTTAAACCGTTTGGCAACATCTTCACAAAATTCAATCTCACGTTTCTCCACTTTGCCATCGGCATATACCATGAGCATTAAATCATAAAGCAGGTTCATCCGGTCATGGAAGTTATCCGGTATGTTCAATTCAAAAGCTTCCTTGGCATCTACCAGGTTTTGAATTTGCCAGTCTTTTAAACCATACTTTTTACCGATTTTAAACAGCAGCTCAAGCTCCTTTTTATGAATGTTCCCATCTGCATTGGCAAGGGCCAGCAAGTTTTTCAGGTGGTTCTTTTTGTACGATAGGTATTGGTGCTCAAAAAAACCTTTCATGGCTATACGGGCGTTAAATAGAATGGCAAATTAAACAAACGGGGCTTTTGACCAAAAGCCCCGTTAGGTCTGTTCATCACCTATGTAAGGTTAGTCTACCCATTCGGCCACAAACAGGTTGGTATCGCGTGTGCCCCCATTATTACGGTTGGAAGAAAACACCAGGTATTTGCCATCGTAGGAAAACATGGGGAAAGAGTCGAATACTTCATCGTAGGTAATACGCTCCAGCCCGGTACCATCTTCATTGATCATAAACAGGTTAAATTGAAAACCACGCTGACCGTGATGATTGGATGAGAACACAATCTTTTTACCGGAAGGATGATAAAAGGGCGCCCAGTTGGCTTTGCCGAGGTTAGTTACCTGGCGAAGGTCAGAGCCATCTACATTGCACACATAAATTTCCATATTGGTTGGCGCCACAAGACCTTTTGACAAGTAATCCTTATACTCTTTAATATCTTCTTCAGTTTTAGGCCGGGAGGCCCGAAATACAATTTTGCTTCCATCGGGCGAGAAGAAAGCACCTCCGTCATAACCCAGTTCGAAGGTGATTTGCTTTACATCGGAGCCATCAATGTTCATGGTGTATAAATCCAGATCGCCATTACGGGTTGAGGTAAAAACAATTTTATCGCCTTTTGGAGAAACCGTTGCTTCTGCATCGTACCCGGTTTCTTTGGTCAGCTGTTTAATAATATCTCCCTGAAGGTCCGCTACGAAAATATCGAAGGAGGGAAAAATCGGCCACAGGTATTTTCCACCGGGAACACGCTCCGGATCCGGAGGACAAGCCTCACCGCCAAGATGTGTTGATGCATAAACAATGGTTGTATCCCCCGGTAAAAAGTAGGAACACGTAGTGCGGCCCTTACCTGTGCTGAGCATAACGGGTTTATTATTTTGCAAATCATCCTGACCCACCGTGGTGTAGAAAATCTGATCGCAACCAACACCCCATGTTTTATAGTTCGATTGAAAAACCAGTTTCGAATTATCAAAACTCCAATAGGCTTCGGCATTGTCGCCACCAAAAGTCAGCTGGCGAAGGTTTTTAATATGTGTTTCCTGCGGATACCTCAATGTGTCGGCTGGTTCAGTCACCTCGGCTTGTTCTTTCTTTTGTGAACAGGACGCGAGTGATAAGGCAAAAACAAGAATACTTAGACGATAGATCATAGAATCAATTTTAAATAAGGGGCAAAAATAAAAGGATAGGGATAAGAATTATACCGGATAAAGAAAGATAAATGCCTGCGCCAGCCTGATTTTAATCAGGCGGAAGCAGTTTCTTCCTTTAGTGCCCTTCGTAATATCTTACCTACGTTTGTCTTTGGCAACTCGGCCCGAAACTCATAATGCCTGGGCACCTTATAGTTGGTAAGATTTTCACGGGCAAAAGCCTTCACTTCATCAACAGTAAGCGACTGATCACGCTTAACCACAAACACCTTTATAGCTTCACCCGATTTTTCATCCTCCACCCCTATTGCTGCTACTTCCAGAATTTTCGGATGCTCTGCAAGGACATTTTCAATCTCACTTGGAAAAACATTAAAGCCGGAAACCTTTATCATGTCCTTTTTCCGGTCGACTATCTTGAAGAAACCTTGTTCATTCATCAGGCCAATATCGCCTGTGCGAAACCATCCCCCGGGAAAGAAAACGCCAGTATTATCCTTTTGCCAATAACCTGACATCACTTGGGGGCCACGGGCACAAATCTCACCGGTTTCACCTTGTGGTAACTGATTACCATCATCATCAAAAATAGCTACCTCGGTGCTCGGCATAGGTAAACCGATAGTACCCATCTGGTGTGTACCATCCAACGGATTACAACACAGCACGGGTGACGTTTCACTTAGCCCATACCCTTCTACCAACGGTTTTCCGGTAACCTGCTCCCATTTCCTGGCCACCACATCTTGAACCGCCATGCCCCCGCCAACAGCTCCTTTCAAAAATGAAAAGTCGAGCTTAGCAAAATCGGGATTATTAAGTAGTCCGTTGAATAGCGTATTAACACCGGTAATGATAGAGAACTTATGTTTCCGAAGTTCTTTCACAAAGCCGGGAATATCACGCGGATTGGTAATGAGTATACTCTTAGCACCTTCGCTGAACATCAGAATTCCATTCACCGACAAGGCAAAAATATGGTACATCGGTATGGCCGTTATAATCACTTCCTGAACGCCAGGATGTTGCTTCAAAAACGGATGAAACCAAAATGTAACCATAGAATTATGCGCCACCAGGTTACCATGCGACAATTGTGCACCTTTTGAAATACCTGTAGTTCCACCGGTATATTGAAGCACCGCAGTATCATCGGGAGTAAGCGTTGGTTTAGAAAGTGATAAGGATGCTCCCTTCCTTAACGCATCGTTAAAAGAAACAGCATTTGGTAAACTATAGGCGGGCACCATTTTCTTAATGTGCTTCACCACAAAATTTACCAGCGTGCCTTTCAATCCGCCCAGCATATCGCCCAATTGAGTTACGATAACATGCTTTATATCCGTGTGACCAATAATTTTTTCAAGACTATGCGCAAAATTGGCAACAATGACAATCGCCTTGGCTTCTGAATCTTTGAATTGATGCTCCATCTCACGTGGTGTATACAACGGATTTGTATTGACCACGATGAGCCCGGCACGTAAAGCACCTAAAAAAGCTACCGGAAACTGAAGCACATTGGGCATTTGTATTGCAATCCTATCGCCTTTCTTCAAACCAAGACTTTGCAGGTATGCTGCAAAATCCTCAGAAAGTTTATCGACTTGCCCGAAGGTTAGCTGAGCACCCATATTTTCAAATGCCACTCGATCACGAAACTTTTTGCATGATTTTTCAAAAAGATCGACAAGTGAGTGATAATCGTAAAGATGAATTTCTGCCGGTATGCCTTCGGGGTAATTTTGAATCCATGGAAAATCTTTCATCAGAAGTGCTGGTTAATCAGTGAAACAACAAACGTTTGTTTGAATCAAATATAAACGCTGAATAGCAAAAGCCGAACACCACACTTGTAAAAACAAAGCCCCGACCTATCGGTCAGGGCTTGTTTCAAACTTAATTAACCACGAAGAGCAGCTGTAGAGGGAGGGTTCGAACCTCCACGGGGAAGTTAGCTACAGGACAAGAGAGAACAGTGGTGGTCAACCCCTGTCTGCCGAAGCCGAAACTCCGACAGGCTATATCCTGCGTTTATCCTTGACTCCCCACCCCCGAGACAGGAGGGCTTGTCTGCCAGTTTCAACACCCTACAGTGTAATATTTCAACAAAAAAATGATTTAACTAATCATATGTCAATGAATCGTTCATAATTTTATACATAATTTAATTTATTGTCATATTTTTGAAATATTTATAAAATAGATATGGTATTATGGACTCGAATTACCAAGTTGACAAAACAGATCTGAAGATTCTGGAAATCCTTATGCAGGATGCCAAAAGACCCTTTACAGAAGTTGCTAAAAAGGTGTTTGTTTCAGGTGGAACAGTTCATGTGCGGATGAATAAGATGGAAGAGGCAGGCATTGTGGAAAAGACAACCTTGAAGGTCAACTACGCAAAATTAGGGTACGATATTACTGCCTTTCTCGGTATCTTCTTGGAAAAGAGCGCTTTATACGATAAAGTGCTGGCCAGGCTAAAGGCCATTCCGGAGATTACGAACATCCATTACACAACGGGCAATTACAGCATGTTTTGTAAGATCCATTGTCGTGATACCAATCACCTCAAAGAAGTACTCCATGATAAAATCCAACAGGTTGATGGTATTGAACGCACCGAAACCATGATATCGTTGGAAGAGAGCCTGGACCGAAACCTTGACCTTATCTAAGGGTAAACTTATGGCGGTTTTGAACCAAATAATGGGCTTTCTGTTATATATTTGTCCGATTATTTGAAATTAGTCTAAATAGACTGGCATGAGTAAAGACAATCAGGTTCTTGAAGAACTAACCTCTAAGGAATACGAGCATGGATGGACTTCCAACATTGAAATGGAGTCTGCGCCCAAAGGCTTGAACGAGGATATTGTCCGGTTTATTTCTGCCAAGAAGAACGAGCCAGAATGGTTGCTCGAGTGGAGGTTAAAAGCCTACCGTCACTGGCTAACCATGAAGGAGCCCACTTGGCCAAACGTAAGCTATCCCAAAATCAATTATCAGGATGTAATTTATTATGCTGCTCCCAAGCAAAAGGCTAAAGTTAACAGCCTGGATGAGGTAGACCCTGAATTACTAAAGACTTTCGAAAAGCTTGGCATATCCTTAACCGAACAAAAAAGATTAACAGGCATTGCCGTTGATGCTGTATTGGATAGTGTATCCGTAGCAACAACGTTTAAAGAAAAGCTGGGAGAACTGGGAATAATTTTCTGCTCGTTTAGTGAAGCAGTAAAAGAACATCCTGAACTGATCAAAAAATATCTGGGCTCGGTAGTGCCCATGAACGACAATTACTTTGCAGCCCTGAACTCAGCTGTATTCAGTGATGGTTCGTTCTGCTACATTCCAAAAGGTGTTCGCTGCCCGATGGAACTATCCACCTATTTTCGAATTAATGCTGCCAACACTGGTCAATTTGAACGTACGTTAATCGTTGCCGATGAAGGTTCGTATGTTAGCTATCTTGAAGGTTGCACTGCTCCCCAACGCGATGAAAATCAATTGCATGCTGCCGTGGTGGAAATATATGCCATGAAAAATGCACAGGTGAAATACTCTACTGTACAAAACTGGTATCCGGGCGATAAAGAAGGCAAGGGCGGCATTTATAATTTTGTAACCAAGCGTGCGCTTTGTTTTGGTGATCATTCCAAAGTATCGTGGACACAGGTGGAAACCGGATCGTCCATTACCTGGAAATATCCATCCTGTGTTTTAAAAGGCGATTACTCATCGGGTGAATTTTATTCCGTTGCTGTCACCAACAACTACCAGCAAGCCGATACAGGAACCAAAATGATTCACATTGGTAAAAACACCAAGTCAAGAATCGTATCGAAAGGAATCTCTGCCGGGCATTCACAAAACAGTTACCGCGGACAGGTGCACATTATGAAACGTGCAGAGGGCGCACGAAATTTCTCACAATGCGATTCCCTGTTGATGGGTGACAAATGTGGTGCACACACATTTCCCTACATTGATGTAGAAAATAACTCGGCCAAAGTGGAGCATGAAGCTACCACCTCCAAGATTGGCGAAGATCAGATATTTTATTGTTTACAACGCGGCATTGATGAAGAATCGGCTGTTGCATTAATTGTAAACGGTTATGCAAAAGAAGTACTCAACCAACTGCCAATGGAGTTTGCGGTAGAAGCGCAGAAGCTTTTAGCGTTGACGTTGGAAGGAAGCGTTGGGTAATTCGATTAGTTGTTCATTATTAGTTGTTCGATCAGATAGAAATTAGAAGTATGTTGTCGATAAAGAATTTACACGCAAAAATTGAAGATAACCAGATATTGAATGGTCTAAACCTGGAAGTGAAAGCAGGTGAAGTGCATGCCATAATGGGACCTAACGGTTCTGGCAAAAGCACCTTAGCCTCCGTGCTTGCTGGTCGTGAAGAATTTGAAGTGACAGAAGGAACTGTTGACTACCTGGGTAAAAACCTTTTAGAACTTGCTCCTGAAGAACGCGCGCGCGAAGGTGTATTCCTGGCATTCCAATACCCGGTTGAAATTCCAGGCGTGAGCACCATCAACTTTATGAAAACTGCCGTAAACCAGGTGCGGGAAGGTCGTGGACAGGCACCTTTGGATGCAGTCTCCTTCCTTAGTTTGATGAAAGAAAAAATGAAGCTGGTTGAAATTGATCAATCACTTTTAAATCGCTCGCTGAATGAAGGTTTCTCCGGTGGAGAAAAGAAGCGCAATGAAATTTTTCAGATGGCCATGCTGGAACCTAAACTGGCTATTCTTGATGAAACCGATTCAGGTTTGGATATCGATGCGCTTCGCATCGTAGCCAATGGCGTGAATAAACTTCGCGATAAGAACAAAGCAATTATTGTTGTAACCCATTATCAACGACTGCTCGAATACATTGTTCCTGATTTTGTTCATGTATTGTACAAAGGAAAAATTGTAAAATCCGGAACCAAGGATCTGGCCTTGGAACTGGAGGCCAAAGGGTACGACTGGATTAAGGATGAAGTAGCTGTAGTGTAGACTGGTATGAGCACATTAACCGAAACAACTCCCCTTCTCGCTGATATTCTTGCCTCCATCAAACCTGGGGCGGGCTTAAGGGCTGATGCTCTTGCCACACTGGAACAACTTGGACTGCCCGGTAGCAAAAGCGAAGAATACAAGTTCACGCCCATAACCCGTGTGTTGGAGAAAAACTTTTCATTTAGTGATGGAAATCACGAAACGAATATTTCAAACATCGGTAAATTTCTTATCCCCGACCTTGAAGGCAACATCCTGGTATTTATAAATGGAATATTCTCAGAAGAACTTTCAACGTATAATCACGAGGAGCTTCACATCAAACCGATTGATGGTAAAGAAAAAGGATTCGCTTCATTAGCAGATTTTAAATCCGATGCTTTGGTGGCCTGGAATACGGCAGCATGGACCAGCGGAGTTTCGCTGGATGTTTCCGCCAATACAGAAGTGCATAAGCCTGTTATTCTGCATTACATTAATGATACCACACATAGTGCTGCTAAATCTTTTACCCGAAACATCATACGATTGGGCAAGAGCAGTAAACTTACTGTTGTCGAAAAGCAGGATACCATTGGCACACATGCCGGATTTTCTAATGTTGTTACCGAAGGCTTTATAGAGTCGAATGCTGAGTTACACCTTTACAGTATTCAGGCTGATGGCGGAAAGCGATTTCACTTTGGTCAAACCACAATCTGGCAAGATCGCAACAGCAGGGTAAATACATTCACCCTTACACTGGACGGTAAGCTCATACGCAATAACCTGCAACTGATACTGGATGGTGAAGGCTGCGAATCGCATATGAACGGATTGTATATTCTTCAGGGGGACACGCTGGCGGATAATCATACCGTTGTTGATCACAGAAAGCCAAATGCCAACAGTAACGAATTGTACAAAGGTGTAATCGATGGTAACGCTAAGGGCGTGTTCAATGGCAAAATCTATGTGCGTCCGGATGCACAGAAAACCAATGCGTTTCAGTCCAACAGAAATATACTACTCTCTGACAAAGCAACAGTAAACACCAAACCCCAGCTTGAAATCTGGGCCGATGATGTAAAATGTTCGCACGGGTGTACCACCGGCCAGTTGGATGAGGAAGCTATGTTCTACCTGCAGGCCCGTGGAATTAGTAAAGTGACAGCCCGGGCAATGATGCTTTATGCATTTGCAGGGGAAGTGTTAAACACTGTTGACTCCGGACCTTTGAGGAATTATTTCGATTCAATGATCAGCGAACGCCTACATAAAAACTTTTGAACCTATGAGTGCTCCTGTTACCGGTATTTTGAATATTAAACAAATACGGGAGCAATTTCCAGTGCTTCACCAGCAGATTAATGGCAAACCGCTGGTATACTTCGATAATGCTGCAACGAGTCAAAAGCCATTAACCGTTATCAATGCTTTAGTCGATTATTATACCGGCTATAACGCAAACATTCACCGGGGTATTCACACACTGGCTGAGAAGGCAACCAAAGCCTTCGAAGATACCCGGCATGCAGCAAAAGCCTTTATCAACGCAAATTCCGAACAGGAAATAATATTCGTACGTGGCGTTACTGAAGCTGTTAACCTGGTAGCATCGACCTACGGGAGAGCCAACATAAAAGCAAAGGATGAAATTATTATTTCAGGATTGGAACATCACTCGAACATTGTTCCATGGCAAATGCTTTGCGAAGAAAAGAAGGCTTTGCTAAAAGTTATTCCTGTTTTGAAAAATGGCGAATTGGATTTTGATGCCTTTAAAAAACTGTTATCATCCAGAACAAAAATCGTTTCGGTTAACCATGCATCCAACAGCCTGGGTACGATTAATCCGATAAAGGAAATCATTGAGGCTGCACATCATGTTGGCGCTGTTGTTTTGATAGATGGCGCGCAAGCTGGAGCACACCTGGAGATTGACGTGCAGGCTTTGAACTGCGATTTCTATTGTTTGTCGGCACACAAGATGTACGGCCCTACCGGAGTTGGGATTCTTTACGGAAAAGAGAAACTCCTGGAAAAAATGCCCCCCTATCAGGGTGGTGGTGAAATGATTGATAACGTAACGTTTGAAAAGACAACGTATAACGATTTACCCTATAAGTTTGAAGCCGGCACACCCAACATTGCCGATGTAGTAGCCTTTAATTTTGCCATTCAGTTTATTAACGAATTGGGCAAAGAAAACATAGCGGCTCATGAGCATGAACTGCTAGCCTATGCCACCCGAAAAATGTCAGCGCTTAAAGATGTAAAACTTATTGGTACTGCAAAAAATAAAGTGAGTGTACTTTCTTTTGTTATTGATGGTGTTCATCCGTTCGATATTGGACAAATGCTGGATACCCGTGGCATTGCCGTTCGAACCGGGCACCATTGCACACAACCCTTGATGGATCACCTTGGTATTGAAGGAACCGTTCGGGCTTCTTTCGCGGTTTACAATACAAAAGCAGAAATTGATAGTTTGATGGAAGGAGTGTACAGAGTTATACGTTTTATGAAATAATGGCCGCCATCAACACCATACAAGACGAAATCATCAATGAGTTTGCCTTACTGGATGGCGACATGGAGATGACCGTGTTTTACCTGATGGAACTCGGGCAGAAATTACCACCCCTGAATGAAGCAGAAAAAACCGAAGACAATATTGTGAAAGGCTGCCAGTCGAAGGTGTGGTTAACAGCTACGCTGGAGCATGAAAAAATATATTTCGCAGCCGACAGCAATACGGCAATTACAAAAGGTCTGGTAAGCTTGTTGATCAGAATATTCAACGGTCAGCATTCGGATGACATTCTGAATGCCGATTTATATTTCATGCACAAAATTGGTATGGAACGGTTTATCGGAACACAGCGTTCCAATGGTTTTGCCGCTATGATCAAGCAAATGAAATTCTACGCTCTGGCCTTTAAAACTAAATCAGAAGTCGGCTCATGAACGAAGCAGCACACGATAACAAAAACACCGCAGAGATGGAGATCCCCAATCTGAAGGAAAAGATTGTGCAGGCGATTAAAGGCGTTTATGACCCGGAAATTCCGGTGGATGTTTATGAGCTGGGCCTGATCTATGAAATCAATGTTTACCCGATTAACAACGTCTATATTCTGATGACGCTTACCTCGCCATCCTGCCCATCCGCTGAAGTAATTCCGGGTGAAGTAGAGCAAAAGGTAAAAGCCATTGAAGGCATTAACGATGTAAAGGTGGAGATCACCTTCGATCCCCCCTATTCGCAGGATATGATGAGCGAAGCGGCAAAACTGGAACTAGGTTTTCTCTAACTATGTTTAATCAACAAATTATCAAATCAATAAATTAACAAATTATAGCATATGTATCCCGAACCACTTGTAGCCCCTATGCGGGCTGATTTAACCACTGCAGGGTTTACTGAATTAAAAACCGCTGCCGATGTTGACAACCATTTAAAAGACCATAAAGGAACCACATTGCTTGTCATTAACAGCGTATGCGGTTGTGCGGCAGGTGCGGCCCGACCAGGTGTGCGTTGGGCTATTGAACAGTCTACCAAGAAACCTGATCACCTGGCTACCGTGTTTGCCGGTGTAGATAAGGAAGCCGTGGCAAAAGCACGCGAATACACGCTGCCCTATCCGCCATCTTCTCCATCTATTGCCCTATTTAAAGACGGTGAATTGGTTCACTTTATTGAACGTCACCACATTGAAGGACGGAATGCGCAGATGATTGGTAATCATTTGTTAGAAGTGTTTGAAGAGTATTGTTAATTTTTGCTCGATAGGAAATACAAAGGCAGCCCAAGGTTGCCTTTTGCTTTTTATAAACGTTGGCTCAACACGGACAAGGCAAGTTCCTCCAAGCCACGGTTGCTTTCCAGTAATGCTTTATCTTTTCCAATAAATTCAGTAAGAGAATCAACGTGTTCTATACCAAGCGATTTCCACTCGACTTCGGTTATTTCATTTTGTCCGCAAACAACATATACTTTCTTTCCTGACTTCGTGGCCTGCCTAACCACCCCATCCACTACTTTACCCTGTACGGATTGCTGATCAAACTTTCCTTCTCCGGTTATAACTACATCAGCCCATATCAGTGCATCCGTAAAATTTGACAAGTCAAGTATTGTCTCCACCCCGGATTTTAATCGAGCGTTGAACAACGCGTACGCTCCTCCGGCAAAACCACCCCCAGCACCAGCGCCCGGTATCGCTTGAACATCAATACCAAAACACTCTTTAAAAACCTCGGCCATTTGCTGTAACCCATAATCCAATCTGATAACGTCAGCAGGTGAAGCACCCTTTTGAGGCGCATAAACAAAAGCAGCACCATGTTCACCATAAAACGGATTGGTTACATCGCAGATGGCGGTCACTGAAACGTGCTGCAGTCGAGGATGAACATTACTTCGGTCAATGCATACAATTTTGGCCAGCGATTCCCCGCCAGGTGTTACACGATTACCTGCCGAATCAAAAAATTGAAACCCCAAAGCTTCCGCAGCACCCAAAGCAGCATCGTTGGTTGCGCTGCCACCAATTCCGATTATTATTTGTTCAACACCGTTGCTCAGTGCATGACGGATTAACTCTCCCGTTCCGTAAGAACTGGATTTTAAAGGATTGTACTCCTCCTGCTTTAATAACATCAACCCACTCGACTTTGCCATTTCAATAAAGGCTGTTTTACCTTCCTTAGATAATGCATAAACAGCTTTTATTTTCCGCATGAGCGGATCGTGAACTTCCACTTCAATAAGCACACCGTGTTGGTGATAAAGAAAAATCTCCAATGTACCATCGCCCCCATCGGCCAACGGAAATTTTCGAATCCTAAATTCTTTTCCAGATTTGTTTAATCCAGTTTCAATGGCATCACACACCTGCGAGGCCGTTAGTGTACCTTTGAATTTATCAGGGGCAATAAGGATGTTCATACCACGATGAAATAAAGAAGCAAAACCATAAGTAATGCAGTTACCCCTTGAAAAAAAGACATGATGGTAATGCCACGATAGGCAGACCCCAGATCAAATCCGCTGAACTGCGAAACCACCCAGAAGTAGGAATCGTTGGCATGCGAAACTGTCATTGCGCCTGCCCCAATGGCTAACACCAAAAGTGATAGTTGTATCGGATCGCTGAATCCAGCCTCCATGGTGAGCGGTGCCATTAATGCACTGACGATAACAATGGCGCTTGTGCTGGAACCTTGCGCGGTTTTAAAGAGCGAACTGATCAAAAATCCAATGAACAAAAAACCAATACCGGAAAGTGTTTGATCATTTGCCCATGCGCTGATCATATCAGCTATCGGACTGGCTTTCAATACTGCACCCAGTGCTCCGCCACAACCGGTTAATACTAAAATGGGTCCTGCCTGAAGGACACCCTTCCCAATCCATGCTTTAGATTGCCGTTGTGACTGAAAGAAAAGAAGCGCCAGTGAAACTGTAAGTAACAAAGCTATCATGGGGTTGCCGGCAAATCGAAGAATAGTAAAAATGAAACTATCTCCTTTGTACAACAGTTCCAATAGTGAAGCTGTAGCAATAAGGACAACCGGTAATGCCAGCAGCAATAATGATTTAAACATGGAACCTTGAATTGGCTGAACTGCTGTTTGATGTGTAGTCCCTTCAAAATGTAAATGTTTACCGATTCGCCTGGCGTAATAATGAGCTACGATAACCACCGGAATGGAAACTACTATACCCAGTAAAATGATAAGCCCCAGGGAACTGCTCGCCCCAAGGTTACCAGCTGCCGCTACCGGACCGGGTGTGGGTGGTACAAGCGTGTGGGTTGTGTATAATCCACCAGACAAACTAAGTGTCATGGTAGGTAATGGAATGGAAGCGGTTGCCGAAATAGATTTCGCCAGGCTTACCAAAATGATAAATCCCGAATCGCAGAAAACAGGAATACCCAAAAACATCCCCAGAAAGGCAATATCCAAAGAAGGATTACCCTTGGCTCGTCTTTGTAATGCATTGCCCAGTTGCTGAACAGAACCGGATTCTTCCAACACAGTACCCAATATACTGCCCAGCACTACAATAAGTCCGATGGCACCCAGTAACGAGCCGAAGCCGGAACTCATGGTTGAGATAATTTGAAGAACAGGAATACCCGCCAATAGGCCAAAACCAATAGCGGCCACCACCAAACTTAAAAACGGATGCCATTTTAAATAACTGCCGGAGACGATAATGAAGGCGATCGTGATGACAAGAAGGAGAACGGGGTAAATCTCCGCCATGATTAATAAAATAAGATTCAAACTTACCTGTAACCCGATGCAAAGACAAATCTCTTACCCATCTCCAGTAGGTTTTACTTTTGTTTGCTGTGGCTGAAACTCCTTTTGCTTATAATAAATCTGTTGATTGGTCTTAACGGTTTCACCTTGCTTAACTCCAATCGCACGCAAATCATGCATACCATCGCTGAAATTGACAGTCCACAAAAATCCATCGGATTTTCGCTGTTTGCCTTGCGACCTGCCATTCACAAATAACTCAACCTCATCGCAGTTGCTAAATACTTCAACTTTTTTTCCTGCCTCTCCACTGCGGTGTGTCCATGTGTGAGAATAAATATAAACCATAGGTTCGTCAGTCCATTCGCTTTGATAGTAATAGTAAACTGATTTAGGCTTACGATCGTAGGTCATCATACCTTTTTGATTAATGTGGGGTATACTTCCCACCTTAGCAAAGCTGGCGAAGTCGAACATATTCCAGATGGTGCCACCCAAGATAAAGTCATTGTCGCGAATGGATGCCCAATAGGCTTTATGCAATGCAACCTGATACGTCTCACTGTGATCAAATAACGCAGGATTATTCACGTGATATCCGTATTTTCCTTCGGCACCGTACTCGCTCACCAATAATTTCCAATTAGGTTGCCTTTCGTGTTCTGCCTTCATCTCATGGTCAAAGTCGTTATAAGTTTTTTCATACCAGCCAAAATACCGGTTACGGCCTTGGATATCAGTTAATGGCAAAATGCGTTCATCAATTAAATCATTTTGTGCTTGCACCGTAGGACGATAAGGATCCATTTGCTTGGCTTTAGTGGCTACAGCGTGAGTAACTTTTAGTGCATAGTCAGCATCTTCCTTGGTAAAGAAATTACGATAATACTCATTGCCTACACCCCACATAATGATACTTGGATGATTGATGTCTCGATTAATTAATTCTTCCATCATTTTAACAGCATTTTCAATAAATTTCTCGCGACCAATGGTATTGACGACTGGTATTTCTGACCATACCATTAGTCCCAGGCTATCACATAAATGCATTACATATGGATGATGAGGATAGTGTGAAAGTCGAACATAGTTAGCTCCCATTCTTTTGATATGAAGCATATCTTCACGCTTTTGTGCACTGTCGATTGCCCAACTTTTATGCATAAAATCCTGATGCAGGTTAACACCTCTTAATTTGATGTGCTTGCCATTGAGTGTTACACCTTTTCGTGAATCAAAATTTATGGTTCGAAAGCCGAGTGGGTAAAACTGCTGATCAATAGCTTGTCCATTCCGTTGCCAATCTGATGGCTCGTAAAGTGTGGCCGAAATACGGTATAGATGAGGGTATTCAGGAGACCATAGCAGTGGATTGGTGACCGTAAAACTTTGCTGTATAACCGGCTTGTCTCCAGCCTTGATTGTTATCGACCGGATATCACTCGCGATAATTTCATTATAAGGGGAGATAATGTTAGTGATAAGGGTGGCCTTTCGATCAACCACACCCATATTACGCACGGTGATATTGGCCTGAACTGTAGCCGATGCTGGCGAAACTTCAGGAGTAAAGATTTTAGCTTCTTTGACGAAAACCTGATCGTGTGCTATCAGCAGCACATCACGATAAATACCTCCTACCATATTGTAATCGGCTGTATGCGGTGGAATATCGTACTTGTAACGATTATCTACTTTTACGGCAACCACATTAGGTTTATCAAAACGTATGTGCTTAACAAATACATCACCAAAATGAAAGCCGGTATATCCTCCAACGTGTTTGCCCACATAATTTCCATTAAGCCATATTTCGGCTACCTGGTTTGCCCCCAGAAATTCAATTCTGATGTGTTTATCTTTCCAGACGCTATCAGCGGTAAATACTTTTCGATACCAACCAATGCCCCTGTAAATCATTTCGGTTACGTCTATGGTATCCTTATAGTTACGATAATCAAAAAGATCATTGGTATTCCATGTATGTGGTAGGTTAATTTTATCCCAATTACTGTCGTTAAATTCAGGAACAAATGCATTCGACACATCGCCTTTATGAAACCGCCATCCCGAACTGAAGTTAACCACTTCACGTGACGTGTGTTCGGGTTTCCAGGTAACAACTGTGTATTCCTGAGGCGGAATTACAATATGAACAAACTTTGCTTCCAGCGCATCCATATCATAAGTCAAGGTGCGCTTAACTCCCAGGGGCTTTTCATTAAATTCAAGAATAACCCTTTGCTTAACCGGACTCACAACCAATAAAAAGATTTCGTTCTCAACTGCCTGCTTGCGTTGAAAGCCGATGTGATAAGCATTTGAACTGATTTGTTTGGTTATATCCTGATCAAAATTGCGTCTGCGACCACTGCTGATCGTTTTGGGCTGATCGGTCGCCACCCAACTGTCGTAGAAAAAGGTATTTACTTTTTTACCCTTCAACGGAGCATTAAATATAGCGATCCAATTCCAGTGATCGGGTAGTGTTGGCGTAAACCGGAAACTGCGATCGGTTTCTTTAAACCCTACATAATCAATTTTATAAACCGACTTGCCTTCCAGCTTTTTATTTTCATCCGATGATGGTGTGAGGATGATATGCTTGTCACCTTGCAGGCCTCCTGGTTTTAAGTGCTGTCCAAAAGTAGAAACTGCGATTACTAAACAAAAAACAATACTTAGATTTTTCATATACCTAAAAGACGGCTTACTGGTTTACTACCCTTAACGAATTGAATGTTTGATTATCGCTTATTCTCTATTTTATCCTGTATTTCTCCATTGTTTTTTCATTCACTTCAAGGCCCAGTCCCGGCTCGGTGGGAATGAATAAAAATCCGTTTTCAAACTTAAGGGAGTTATGAAAAAATTGAGAAAGATTTAATTCGGGCCGCATACCGCTAAACTCCTGCACTTTTGCCGCATTTGGTATTGAGCCTAATAAATTTAAGCTAGCTGCTGTTGCCAGCGTGGGACGTGTATTGTGCACCATCACTTCCTTTTCGAAAGCATGACCCATGGCTGCAATCTTAAAGCATTCGGTGATACCTGCTGCTTTAATGACATCAATATTTAAACAATCTGGATTACCAATGGTAATCAAATCCCTAAACTGCCACTTTTGATATTCATGCTCTCCGGCATTCACGTCACACGGAAGTGCCTCCACCACCAGTCGTAAACCAGAATAGTCCATGCTGCTCACAGGCTCTTCAACCACCTTGATATGGAAATGCTCATACAAGCGAAGTCCCAGTTCAATAGCTTTGCCCGCTGTGTACCCGTTGTTGAAATCAACAAACAAATCGATTGAATCGCCTACTGCCTTTCGAATTGCTTTGATACACTCAAAAGTTGTATCGGGTGACGGATTACGACCCCGATCGTAGAGCTGCATGCGGGCCTTTATAGTGGTGTAACCTTGTTCGACAAATGCCATCCCCTCGCGCACCATTTCATCTATCGTTTTAAAACCCTTTCCCTTTTTTCGACCATAACTCCCGTATACGGCCATTTTTTCGAACTTACTGCCACCTAACAATTTAGATACAGGCATATTCAACAATCTTCCTTTTAAGTCCCACAGAGCATTATCAACTCCGGCTATGGCACCTGGTACAAAACCTGTATTGCCTCCTTCAAATCCTTCGAAGAACATTTGTGTCCACAGGTACGCACTATCAAATGGATCTTGACCGATGAGCACGGGGCGAAGCAGCTCTTTTACAATCATGGCATTAATACGGGATGATTCATGGTCTCCCTCACCCCAACCGGCTACACCGGCATCCGTCTCAATCTTAACATATGTGGCGCTATCCGGTGCATAGGCCTTTACATCCGTAATTTTTACTCCTGATTTCGAGGGTTTAGAATTCTGTGCGTAAGCAAATGAATGTGGTGCAGCTAAAGCCAATGAGCTAAAACCCAAGTTTTGTAAAAATTTCTTTCGTGAAATCATGCTATTCAATTTTGGTTGCCTTTTTAAGAATGGCGGGGTCGTATTCCACACCTAAACCAATGGTTGATAAGATTGGCAATTTCCCCTCCTTAACTTCAAAGTGTGGAGCATACCAATCCGGTTGTTTTTTCCCAACACCACTTAACGGAAATTCCTGGAAGCCATAGAGCGAAGGCGCTACCGCTGCAAGATGCAGGAACGGTGCCTCCAGCGGATCGGCTTTAGGTGTGTGTGGCGCAAACCCTTTTTTATATAGATGGGCCAGTTGTGCAATGGCGAGCGTCCGCAAAATTCCACCATTATAATAAATGTCGGGTTGTACTATATCCAGTCCGTTATTCCGGCAGTACCACTCGAAGCGGTAATAACTCGTGTCTTGCTCGCCACCGGCTACTTTAATTTTTTTTAATGCATCTGCCACCTTCTTATTGCTTTCAAAATCCTCCCACACACAAGGCTCTTCGTAGATAGCAACGTGGTGGTCTTCAAGGAATTTTCCCATATCAATTCCCTGCTTCACATCGTATGAGCCATTGGCATCTGCATAGATGGTAAGCGAATCTGAATATTTTCTCAATAAGGATACTATTTTCTTACTACGCTCATCAGCAAACTTGTTGGTACGTAAACGCCCACCCACTTTTATTTTTACTGCCGTACAACCCGTAATCACCAATCGCTCCTTAATTCGTTCCACTTCTTCCTCAGCCGGATTATCGCGTGTCAGGCTTGACAGGTACATGGGAACTTCTGTGCGAAGTTGATTTCCCAATAATTGATAAACAGGCCTATTGTCGGTTTTGCCAATTAAATCCCATATGGCAACTTCAATGTGACCAACGCAATTCCAAAACGGCATGCCGCTGAATTTATAATTGCGTTCATCTTTGTATACGCCATCGATAAGCACAGGCAGTGTACGCGCATCCTGACCAAGAAAATATGGCTTTACCAGCCCGTTGAAAACTCCGTAAAGAAAATCGATGCGGGTATTTGCCAGGGTGATGCCCGTTACCCCATCCGCGGACATAACAACAACAAAATGATGATCATTCCACCGAAGCAATTCAATAGATTTGATAACTATAGGGTATCCTTCATTTTTCAAGCTGGCTGAACGAGGTGGGCCGGAAAAAGACGATAGCATTGGCAAACCAAATGATATGGCACTTGTGGCGTAAAGTGACTGTTTCAGGAAGGTACGCCTGCTTGTCATATTTCTTTTATTGTTTACCATCAATGACGTTTATTAAACATCAAACCTGTACAAACTACCAGGATTTTAATGATTTGATGATATAAATACTGATTAAAATCTTCAGGGTTTTTTTCTAAAACTGAGTCTTAAGCTTGATGAAAAGCTTAAATATCACAACACTGGGCCCAATCACTTACCTAAGTCGAAAAACCTATCCTGTAAAGGTACTTCAATTTGGAAGTGGTAATTTTTTGCGCGCATTTGCAGACTGGATGATTCAAAAAGCCAACGACCAGCTTGGCCTGAACATTGGCGTTGCGGTAGTGCAATCCGTTTCACGGGATGATACCCTGCAGCGCCAGCATGGAAAGTATACGGTGCTTATCCGAGGTTTGGTTGAAAACAAGACTATTTCCAATGCTGAACCGGTTGATGTTATTCAGCGAATAGTCTCTGCCCGGAATTACAATACCTTGTTGAAAGAAGCCGAGAATCCTGATCTTGAAATCATCCTATCGAACACCACCGAAACGGGTATCGTATTTAACGCAAATGATTCATCGGTTAACCAACCAGCAGAGACATTTCCCGGTAGGCTTACACAAGTGCTTTTCCATCGGTCAAAAAACTATCCTAATGAAAAGCTTGGCATTATTCCATGTGAACTGATCGAAAATAATGGAGGAGTATTAAAATCATGTATACGTCAATACGCCTCGCATTGGCAACTTGGAGAAGAGTTTGACGATTACATCAACCAACAACTGTACTTTTGTAACACCCTTGTTGATCGTATTTCACCTGGTTACCCAGAAAAACCAGAACAAGTGTGGGAAGAATTAGGGTACCGTGATGAGGCCATGGTGGTGTGTGAACCATACCACTTGTGGGCAATCGAAGCACACCCGTGGGTACAGGAAAAGTTTCCATTAAATAAAGCAGGGCTTCAGGTTATTTATACCGATAATATTGTACCCTATCGGCTTTTAAAAGTGAGGATACTTAACGGCATGCATACCGTTATGGCACCCATTGGTTTTTTAGCAGGCCTCAGCACGGTGCGGGAAACAATGACTACTAGCATCATTGCATCCTTTATCCACCAAACTCTTGACTTTGAAGTATTACCTTTTATTAACCTGGATTCAGCCACCGTTCAAGCCTATAAGGACGATGTATTGAACCGTTTTCTTAATCCCGCAATAAAACATCAACTCCTTGATATAACCCTGTATAGTTTTTCAAAATTCAGAGTTCGGCTTTTACCTTCTTTACAGCTCTATTACCAGAAAAATGAACGTGCTCCACAGCATCTGGCCTTCGCCATAGCTGCGTTATTATTTCTTTACCGGGGGTATAAAGCCGGAAAAAAAATAGCACTAAAAGACGAACCCGCTGTGCTGGATTGCCTGCAAAACCATTGGGCCAATGCCTCGTTTGCGGCAACTGGTTTTACGGAATTGACAAAGAAATGCCTTGCCGAAAAAATCTTGTGGGGGTGTGACCTGAATACATTTTACCAACTTCAGGAATATGTAAGTCGGTATTTATATGCCATTGACCAACATGGGATAATCTTGGCATTACAGGAGTTTAATGAAGAGTTCAGGTAGTTTGCCGGTAAGATGATCCACGAATTACTAACCGGCTATTGATGCAATGACGCATGGCCATTGCTTCGCCCTTTGTAATTTGGCCTATTAAAAGCTCAGCAGCCATTTTCCCCAATTCATCGGCAGGATGTTCAATGCTGCTAAGCGGAGGATCAACATATTTGCAGATTGCTTCATTGTTAAACCCAACAATAGCAATGTCATCGGGTATTTTTAGTCCCATATTCTTAAAAATGTGCATCATCTCCAGGGCGGCCATATCGTTAATGGCAAATACCGCATCTGGCTTTTCTTTAAGTGTAGCCAGGTAGCGAGCAAATTCACCTACCCGCACCAGCTTAAAATTCGAATGAAGAATCAAACGCTCCTGTAAAGGAATATCGGCCTCCTTCAGTGCATCCAAATACCCTCTGAAACGGTTTCGGCTATTTGAAAGATGCTGTGGACCAGCTATTATAGCAATGCGTCTACAGCCTTGTTTAATCAAATGTTGGGTAGCCTCTTTGGAAATGTCGTAGTTGTTACTGATAACTTGACTAACGGCAAAAGACTCAACTACACGATCGAAAAATACAATGGGCATACCTTTATTGATCACTGTTTCGAAATGATCAAAATGATCGGTCTCACCGGAAACAGAAACGAGTAAACCATCTACCCTGCTGGCCAGCAAAGCCTGAAGGTTCTTTTTTTCTGTTACGAGTGACTCGTCCGACTGGCAAATAATTACATTAAATCCGGCCAGGTTTGCGGCATGCTGAATTCCGCCAACAGCCTTTGCAAAAAAACGATTCACGGTTTCGGGAATAATAACACCAATGGTATTGGTACGCTGCTGCTTCAAATTAACCGCAATAATGTTAGGCTGATACTCCAACCGGGTAGCAAGTTCAAGCACACGCTTCTTGGTTTCTTCGTTGATATCACTATGCCCTGAGAGCGCGCGCGAAACCGTTGATTTTGAAATGCCCAACTGCCGGGCAATATCCTTTATAGTGATGGTGGTTTTCCGCATGCGTTCAAATTCAAAATCTTCTGGCAAAGTACTGAAAAAATTGGGATCGTTCCCGGGAACGTTCCCATATAAATATTTTGATAAAAGTCAAATATTAGATACAATATTTTAAAAAATTCTATCTACATAGCATAAAGTTTTGCGCAATCGATTGAACCAATACCTGTTCCAATGGAAATTACATCTAAACCTGTGACCCTAAATTTAAGCTACGCTTCAGATGCTGACATTCTTTTTCACAGGGTTGCTCAATATGATGATCAGTCGGCTTTTGAAAAACTGTTTCGCCTGCTCTATAAAAGTTTACTGGCTACAGCGTTGCCCATCATAGGTTCGCAGCAGTTGGCCGAGGAAATTGTAAGTGATGTTTTCTGTTCCTTATGGAAAAACCGAAAGGTTATTCAGGTTCATAGTTCGTTCAAAGCTTATGTATTCACAAGCATCCGAAATAAATCGTTGGATTATTTAAGAAAAGTAAATCGAGAAAAAACCATTGATCTGGCCAACGCAACCCATATACCCTACCCGGAAGACACCATTGAACAAAGACTAGATCAGGAAAAATTGGCGTTGCGGGTTGAAAGAGCCATACATTCATTACCTCCGCAGTGCAGAGCAATTTTTTTACTAAACCGGGAAGGTGGCTTAAAGTACAAGGAGATAGCAGAACAATTAAACATTAGCATCAAAACGGTAGAAACCCACATGGGAAGGGCATTAAAGCACCTGCGTAGCGAACTGATTCCCGAATCTGTGTCCTCTTGATTTTCTTGTCAGGGATTCAGCAGAAAAAAACGTCTTCATTCTGATGATGACACCTGAATCATTGGATTGGAATATGTTGGCTAAATGGCTATTTGATGAATGTACAGCAGATGAACAAAATGAAATAAATGCATACTTGCGCACAAAACCGAAAGTGTTTAACGAGATCATAGAAATACAAAAGGGGCTATTAAAAACAAACTATTACCCTAACCAGGAAGAAGTGCTACTAAACCAAATTAAAAATACCCTATTCCGCTAACGGGAAAATCAAAGCGAAGCCATGAAGACAGCAGTACTACTAGTAGGATTTTTTTTAATGGCAGGTTTTGGTACGATGGCACAAACCACAGGTTGGATTACCGGCAGGGTTGTTGATAAGGCATCCAAAGAGCCACTTCCCGGAGCTACAGTATCTATTTTTAAAACCACCAAAGGCACAGTTTCTGATGTGGCTGGTAATTTCACGCTAACGGGTATCTCCCACGGTAATATCGTGGTAGAAGTACGTTTCATGGGTTACAAGGCACAACAAATTGAAACAACAATTACACCGGGAGATGTTACCGTGTTAAATATTTCACTTGAGCCGGATGCCCAAGTTATGGACGAAATTGTAGTTACTGCACAAGCTTTGGGGCAGGCTGGTGCAATAAATCAGCAGATCAATTCAAGCACGATACTAAATGTTGTTTCAAAAGATAAAATAAGGGAACTGCCTGACCAAAATGCAGCAGAAACAGTTGGCCGTATTTCAGGTATTTATGTGCAACGCGATGCGGGTGAAGGACAAAAGGTGGTAGTCCGTGGTCTGGCACCAAGATTCAATAATGTAACCATAAACGGGCAACGTATTCCTTCTACCGATGCCAATGACCGGTCAGTAGATTTAAGTATGATTTCTCCCTCCATGCTTTCGGGTATCGAAGTATATAAAGCTGCCCGGCCTGACCAGGATGGTGATGCTATTGGTGGCACGGTGAATTTCAGGTTCAGAAAAGCTTCTGAGGATCCTGAATTGACCATCAATGCTCAGTCTGGATATAACGGACAACAAAAAGAGTTTGGTCAATACAAAGGTGATATTAGCTTCGGAAGACGTTTTGCTAAAAATAAACTTGGCCTTTATGCGACCGGTAACCTACAGCGGGCTAACCGAAGTTCCGATCAACTTCGCGGGTCATATTTGTTTCTGGGCGAAGATGTGTTTGGCCAATCCTTAATCAGCCCGGATGAGCTTGAACTGGTTGATATTGAAGAAATACGGATTCGCTATGGCGCAAGTGCTACGCTTGATTATACGATAAATACAAAGAACAGCATTGTGCTGGATAATATTTTCAGCTTTACTGATCGAGACGAGGTACGCAGAAGACGCAGGTACAGATGGGGTGAGCAACGCCAGGAATTTGAAATCAGAGATCGCGTAATTGGAGTAGGTTTGTACACCTCTGCCCTATCCGGTGAACACCAAATAGGAAATAAAATGGAACTTACCTGGTCAGGCTCTTACTCTAAAAGCATACAGGATATACCCAACAGTTTTATTTCAAGATACCGCGAAACCTCTGCGTTTAACTCTACCGGAATTGATTTAACCGGCCAGCCGCTCGATTCCATTCCTAAACTCGCTTTTAACAATGTTGGGGAAACTTTTCTTAACCAGGTGCAACTTGACAAAGACAAAACCGATGATCAGATCATCACAGCTCAAATTGATTTAAAAATTCCTTATCAATTCGGAACTGCCAATGGATTTATTAAAACGGGTTTAAAAATCCGCCAAAATGAACGTGTACGAGAACGAAACTTGAAAGTTGGGAACTATTTCACTGTATTATCACAAGAACTTGCCTTTTTTATTAATGATTTCCCTAACCTCTATCAGCGTGTGCCAGGCAGTGGTGGTATTGCTATGTCAAATTTCTTATCTGGGTTTTATGCCAATGATTTCCTTAATGGCGATTATTATTTTGGACCCGGCCCCGGAGAAACTAATGGCCCCGGTCTTAACCGTGCCTTAACCTCAGGGCTCATTCGAAACATGGATGCACTCAACTATTTGTCAAAAGATTTCATTGCCGATATTGATGATTACGCCTCCACGGAAACCATTTCATCAGGTTATGTAATGACGGAGCTTAATGTATCACCAAAACTATTGCTTTTGGCCGGGGTGCGGGTAGAACAAACACGAACTACCTACCGGGGAAACTACATGATAGCCGGTATTGATTATGACGATGGCGGAGCTTTTGATCAATTGACTATTGATAGCGTTGGGGGCCGAACCTACACGGAATTCCTGCCGATGGCACACTTGCGCTACAAATTAAATTCATGGTTCGATATACGCGCTGCCGTAACCCGAACACTTTCACGACCCGATTTTACTAATCTTATACCCTACCGAAGAATAAATGACAATGAACAAACGATCGCTCAATCGGATCCATTATTACTACACACCAAATCCTGGAATTACGACCTCACCTTTTCCGGCTACAATAAGTTCGGGTTAATCACCCTTAGCGGTTTTTACAAACAACTAAAAAACATTGATTACCAACGTGTTTATACACGCATTCTTCCACCCGATGACCCCTATATTGGATATGTTATTTCATCACCTGATAATTCATCTCAAACTACAACCATTTATGGTGGTGAGATTGATCTGCAAGCAAACCTTAGTTTCTTACCTAAACCCTTCAATGGTGTTATCTTATCAGCCAATCTAACCTTGCTAAATTCCGAAACCTTTTACCCGTTTATCCCTGCGCCCCAAAGGTTATCTGAACCTCCCTACACACCTTTTGTATTGTTAGATGAATTCCGGCCTGGTCGGGCACCACGCCAAGCAAATATGATCAGCAATATTTCTCTGGGCTATGAGAAGGGTGGCTTTTCCGGACGCATTTCCGTGGTCTATCAAGGTGACACCTCCAGTGAAATCGGACCTGTTCCGGCACTTGATTCCTTCACCGGAAGCAATACACGATTTGACTTGGCTCTTAAACAGAAACTACGGAAAAACCTTTTCATTTTTTTCAACTGGAACAACTTTACCAACGCTGCTGAGATATCCTTTTTAGGCGATAGTTCACGAATCACCAATCAATCCTATTATGGATTCACAGCAGATGCAGGCGTTCAATACAGACTTTAATGGATAGCATGAGGCGATTACTTATAGTTCTGATCATTCTGGCAAGCCTTTCGGATATAGTGCTTGCACAACAACGAAAGGTTCGTGTACCCCAAGGGTTTGGTACACTAAATGAAGCTATCCGAAATGATACCACTGCGTCAGGTGAACGAAGAGATCCGAACACGATTTATGTGTTGAAACGGGGTGGTGTTTATGTGTTAAGCGGAACTATTGTGGCCAGCGGATTTAATCTTTTCCTCGAAGCAGAAGAAGGTGAAGGGCCAAGGCCTTTTATCATTATGGGCTTCCTTACCGGAGCCGCACAGGTGGAAGAAAGTATAAAGGTATTTAACCAGCTTTCAATGAAGTCAATTCACTTGACTAATATCAATGAATTTAACACGTATGTGGGCAGGATCGTGGCTGTAGATGCCCCTCAAGTAAAACTTGAGTTTAACGATTGCCTTTTTGATGGATCCGGCCAAACTTTTATTCGCCTTAACTCAGCAGGAAGTAAAATTTACATGCACAACTGTACCGTAAGCCGAATGGGTAGACCAAGCAATCCCGACAATGGTCGGGTTATCGATGATCGGGGAAATCAGATTGATACCCTCGTTGTAGAAAATAATACATGGTACAATGTTACATCGCGCGTAATTCGCGATGGTGGCGCTGAAATTAATTATGTAAAACTTAATCAAAATACGTTTGTAAACGGAGGACAACGGTTTGCGCAAATAGGCCAGGTGAATCAACTCTACATGAACAATAACCTCATCGTCAATCCGCGATATATTGGCAACAGCCCTACTTCGGACCTGGTTGCTTTTGAGTTTACAGCGTTCGGTAATTCTCCGGTCATCAACATCAATTACAATAATATCTACTATGACCAGGCTATTTTTGATGTATGGGCCGAGGTGTCATCCCAACAAACACAACCTGTTATTCGGCCTCCGTTTGTCATACCGGCTAACCAGGTTTACTTGACTCAAGCCACCGGTTTATTGGAGGAGCCTCTAACCTTTGCAGCCGGCCCAACCCCTCCTACTGAAATAATCAGAATTTCAGCATTAGGAAGCGGAAGTTCGGTACCCGATTGGGATTGGAGTGGGGCGATCAGCACCAACCCCTGGGAATTAAATGCGATTGCTTATCACAATTTCACTTACCCAACAACGGCTTTATCGTATTCTGCATCGGCCACCAATGAACCCCTTGGTGACCTACGTTGGTTTAATGGATTTGACATTATATGGAACCTTCAGCACCTGATTAAACAAGCTGAACTTCTTATTAATCAATACGAAAATAATCCGGTAATTGCCGTAAATGCCACGGCCCTTCTAAATCTTGAAAATCAAATTAGTTTATCAAAACTTGTTGCCGAAAATATCAACACCAACCGGGCACAAACAGCCACAGCAGTAAGCGCTTTGCAAAATTCAATAAATGCGTTTAAAGCCAGTTTTATTATCACACAAGTTGAACAACCACTATCAAAATCGGTTAGTTTCTTTCCTAACCCAGCTGCCGATTATATCTACATCTCTAATCTTTATGGAACTGCCGACCGGATAATTATTACAAATCAAAGCGGACAACTTGTTTCTCAGAAAGAAATTAAGCCTGGCGTAGATTACGTTGATGTTACAGGGTTCAATAGTGGTCTTTACATTATTCGGTTCTTTAACAACAACAGACTTATAAGTATTGAAAAATTAATTAAACAATAATGTTATTCCGATTCCGCTTGTTTCTTTTTTTTGTACTACTCATTATTTCATGCGCTGAGGAGGATACGCTAACGCCAGAAGAGAAAGCAACTATTTTGATTTCAAAAACATGGGTAACCGGAAGCGTAATACTCGACACTGAAGACATAACCGATTTTGGATACCGGGACTTTGAACTTACGTTTGAACCTAACGGCCAATGGCTTGCGGTAAATGGAGGCGATGTTTTTGGAAATAGCGGAACGTGGGAATTCGTAAATAAACAACTTACATCCATCCGGCTTTCCGATATAACCGCATCCATAAATCTAAATCCACAAGGTCGAACACTTCAACTACAGTTCCTTCTCTCAGGAGAGGGTCCGATTAATGGCCGTCAATCGAGTACCACGGGAGAGTATTCGTTGTATTTATTGCCAAAATATCCTGATGAGTAGGGGTAGCAACTCATTTTACCGTCATGAATAAATAACAGTAAACCTTAACAAAACCGATATGAAAGCGCTCAAACAATTTCTTAGCATGTTCATGATTGCCACTGCCGCATTGGTGTTGGTAAACTGTGGCGATGATGAAGAACCGGAAACACTTCCGCCTGTACTGAACCTAAGTTCAGGAACTTCTGCAAATGTTGAACGTGGCCAAAGCACAACAATAAGTTTGTCCCTTACTGCACAGGCCGGGATAAAATCCCTTACCGTTAATGGTGCACCGGTTACCGGTGTAACTGCAGGTGCAACAACCCAAACCATCGACTATCAATACAGCGTAGCAGCCGGTGCTGCTTTCGGTCCCGTTCCTCTGGAGTTTGTTTTAACCGATAACAAAGACAGGAATACCTCAGCTACTTTTACTGTAACAGTTATCGGTTCGACCATTAATTTATCATCGCTCGCTACCAACGGCATTATTTCTTCAACGGTTACACTGGAGAAACAAAACACTTATTATCTGGACAGGAGGATAACTGTTCAGGATGGAGGCATCCTTAACATTAATGCCGGCACAACCATTTATGCAAAAACAACCGGGCTGCCGGCAGGTGAAACCTTAGCCCGCCTATTGATTGAGCCTACCGGTAAAATCAATGCCACAGGGTCGGCCAGCGAGCCTATCGTATTCACCAGCGAAAAAGTATTAACTAACACCGCTGCTCCTGGTGATTGGGAAGGTTTGCGCGTGAACGGCTCTGCTGGAACTAACCAAGGTACGATGCGCTATGTTCGCATTGAGTTTGGCGGTATTGGCGGGCCTTCAGGAACAAGTGCAGGACAAGAAGCTGCTGTACGTCTTAATGGTGTAACGTCATTTGTTTTCGAATTCATTCAGGTTTACAGGTCTGCCTATGAGGGCATTCTTTATCGAAGTGGATCAACATTTCATTTAAAAAATATTATTGCCACAAACTGTGAAAGCCGCGGTTTCCATTTCCGCGACAATACTTCACAGGGAACAGGCCAATTCCTTATCGTACAGCCTCGTAACCTTGTCAATCTTTCTGCTGCTGAAACCGGTGAAGGTTCAGCCATAGATATTCGTCAATCAACCAATGTAAAACTGGCTAACCTAACTGTGTTAGGGCCTGGCCGTGTTGTAGCAAGTTCAACTATGGATGGCATTAGGGTATGGTCGGACGTGGCTAATGGTTCGGCTCAAATCTTCAACTCGCTGGTTGCGTTCTTTCCAGATGATGGCGTTCGCATAGACCCCTCAGCGGCTACCGCCATTGACGGAGATAATAATCCAGTATTTTCTGCTACCCCTATGTTTGCCTATAACCATGTTTTCCAAATTGGTGATGAAATGTTGCGCGGTAATGCCAATGCACAAGTCTTCGCTACTATTGCCGGCTTTGGCAACACCTTCACTCAAGATGCCACCCCGGCAGCGGCAGCCGGAATTTCTGTTGACAGCTATGTTCCAACTGCCGTCATTACCAGTACGAACAACCCAAGTTCGTTAGGAGCACCCTTTACTTCTGCAGCTTATGTGGGGGCTATTGGCGCAACAGACTGGACAGCTGGTGGTTGGTCAAGAAATCCCAACGGAAGTATTCGACCATAATCCAACTTTAAGAATCGTAATATAGTTTAGAATGAAGTCCCGCATCTTTTGCGGGATTTCTTTTACCTTATTTATCGGTTACTAATATGAATCTTGAACAAACATGGCGATGGTTTGGGCCCCATGATCCGGTAAGCCTGGATGACATTAAACAAGCAGGTGCTACTGGAATTGTAACGGCACTGCATCATATTCCGAATGGAGAGATCTGGCCGGTTGAAGAAATTATGGTGCGAAAGCGCGAAATCGAAAAACAAGGATTGACGTGGAGTGTTGTTGAAAGTGTACCTGTACACGAACACATCAAGCAACAAAAGCAAGGTTACAAAAAGTACATTGCCAATTACATTCAAACCCTGCACAACCTCAGTCAGATGGGCATTACAACGGTATGTTACAACTTTATGCCCGTACTCGACTGGACACGTACCGATCTTTCCTTCACCTTGACGGACGGCTCCAAAGCCCTTCGTTTCGATAAAACTCAGTTTGCTGCTTTCGACATCTTTATACTGAAACGGAAAAACGCAGCGCAGGATTACCAACCCGAAATTTATTCCCGGGCAAAAGAATATCTTAACACTGCTTCCAAAGAAGATTTGCATGACCTTCAAAAAACCATATTAGCCGGACTGCCCGGAGCAGAGGAAGGCTATACGCTTGCAAAATTTAAACAGGCCCTGGATGCTTATGAACACATTAATGAAAAAGCTTTGCGTGCCGCACTGCGCGAATTCATATCGTCTGTAGCACCTGAAGCTGATAAGGCCGGAGTTCAATTGGCAATCCATCCGGATGATCCACCCTACCCCATTCTTGGCTTACCCCGGGTGGTGAGCACTGAAGCTGATCTGAATTTATTATTGGATGTCTATGATTCACCGTCCAACGGAATTTGTTTTTGCACGGGTTCGTTGGGAGTCCGTGCCGACAACGATCTGGCCCCTATGGCTGTGCGACTGGCCAAACGAATTAATTTCGTGCACTTACGAAGCACACAACGCGATGAATTTGGTAACTTTTATGAAGCCAATCACCTGGAGGGCGATGTGGATATGCCTGCTGTAATAAAAGCGCTGATTCGCGAAAATGACTTGCGGTCAAAACCAATACCATTCCGTCCAGACCATGGTCATCAAATGCTGGATGATCTAAACAAGAAAACCAACCCTGGTTATTCAGCAATTGGCCGTCTACGGGGGTTGGCCGAATTACGCGGATTAGAATTGGGAATCAGGAGTATGTTGAACTAAGAAAATATGAATAGTAAAATTAACCTGGCATTGAGTATTGGGCTTTCTGTATTTCTATGGTCATGCTATCCCAAAAATCAAAATAACATTTTTAATATAATAGATTTTGGTGCCCAAGGGGACAGCATTACCGTTAATACGCTCGCTATTCAAAAAGCAATTGATGCCTGTAGTGCTGCAGGCGGTGGCATGGTGTTATTTCCAAAAGGGAAGTTTACCACGGGCACATTAACTTTGAAAAGCAGCATTGACTACCACTTTCACCCGGGCGCCATACTCATTGGCAGTGCCCGCATTGAAGACTACAATGCGCCAGCAGGCGAAAATAATATTATGCTTATTGCACAACAGCCTCAGCATGAAACCCTTCGTGTACTCCTTGATGGAACAGGTGTTTCTAATGTTTCATTTAGCGGCCAGGGAATTATTGAAGGAAATGGAAAATATTTCTGGGACGAAAATTACACTCCATCGGAACGACCCGTACCCTGGATATCCTTTCGCCATGCCGAAAACATAACCATTCGCGACTTAACCTTTCAAAATTCACCCAGTCACGTTATTCGTTTTCAAAAATCAAGTCAGATTACAATTGACGGAATTAAAATCATTAACGACCCCCGAAGCCCGAATACAGACGGCATTGACCTGGTGGATTCAAGAAATGCTTTTATCTCTAACAGTTTTATTTCAACTGGCGATGATGCAATATGCCTGAAAACCGATGCCGGTGGTGTGGTTGAAAACATTGTGGTAACCAACTGCATATTGGAAAGTGATGATGCGGCATTAAAGTTTGGAACAGGTTCAGCCGGCATCACAAGGTTTTGTACATTTAATAATATAACTATCAATAAAAGCCGCTACGGAGTGAGCCTGTTTATGCTTGAAGGCGGTATTTTTGAAATGAATTCCTTTTCGAACCTGATTATTACCAAGGGATCGCGCCATAAACAAGAGTATCCGATCTTCATAGATGTAGACAAAAAACGACCACATGATGAGTATGGCTTGATCAATCACATAACCTTCAATAATTTGATAATCCGGTCAGGCGGAAAAATACTGATCAACGGAAGGCCGGAACAACCCATTCGCAATCTTGAACTTTCAAATATCCACTTCATTGTGGACCAAGAGGTTGATTTCTCACAAGCCTCCAAACCCAGGGGAAATAAAAATTTTCCAAAGCTTCCTGAAAGCATAGATCGATCATCGGTTCCGGCCCATGTAACATTAGGTTATATTGATAACCTCACCATGGATAATATCAAGTTGCTTCCAGACCCGGTTGGAAAACGTAAAAATATTGACTTTGAAAATGTAAAAATCAGCAAAAGGGATTTTTAAAGTTTTACAGAATGAAAATACCAGCGGGATACATACGCATTTATTGATTTTCGAGAATAATTCGTGTCTCCTCTAAATCCAGTTCATAATCAATCTTACGAAGCACCTCTTCACTAATCTTTCCTTCATTGCGCAGTTTTCCAACCATTCTTCGCTCGGTGGTAATTAACTCGCGTTGAATTGTGAGGAAAGCATGCAGGGTTTCGTCATCAATCTTTTTCTGGCTTTGATCTTTGCGTATACGCTGGATACGGATTTCATATTTACTTTTAATAATCGGCAACAAGTCATCTCCAATTAATGAATAATTCTCCTCGATGTGCTCTATTAATCCGGAGGCAATGCGTAGCCGTGCTTCTTCCTCATCCTTAATAACCTGGTTATCGGGTTTAAGCCCTAACCATTTTATTAACGGCCGCAGGCTTAAGCCCTGCAACACAAGCGTTGCAAAAATCACACTGAAGGTTAAGAAAATAATCAAGTCACGATTTGGAAAAGCGCTGTCATCGGCAATCGTAAGCGGCAATGCCATAGCCGCTGCCAATGAAACCACGCCACGAATGCCCGACCATGCTACTATGGAAACCGTCTTTACATTGGTAGCGGTTTCCCGTTCGCGAATTTCTTTACTCAACCAACGCGGTATGTAGGCGGCAGGATAAACCCAAATAATCCGAACCACTATTACCGCCCCACTGATCATCAATCCGTAAAGAATAAGATCACTTAATGAAAATTTCTGTATGGCATCCAATATATAAGGGAGTTGAAGTCCAATGAGGATGAAGATGATACCGTTCATGATAAACACCACCGTATCCCACGTAGCAATGGCTTGAATTCTTGCCTTCTGCGAGAGAAATTCATTCGCCTTGCGACTTAACAATAAACCACACGCAACTACTGCTAATACGGCTGATAAGCCCAGATGATCGGCAACCAGGTAGCAGACAAAAGGTGTAATAAAAGTCAGGGTTGTATCGGTGGTTGCATTATCCGGTGTTATCTGATGTATCCATTTAAATACATAACCAATGGCGAGCCCTATTACTATTCCGCCTCCGGCTACTAAAAAGAACTGAAGTGTTGCATCGCCCAGACTAAATGCCCCGGTTACCACGGCTGCCACAGCGAATCGGTACGCAATTAAACCGGTTGAATCGTTCACCAGGCTCTCGCCTTGTATAATCGTGATCACACGCTTGGGCACATTAAGTCCTTGCGTTGCTGCAGTGGCTGCAATGGTATCCGTTGGTGAGATAATGGCGCCCAACACAAAAGCTTCCGGCCAGCCCACACCGGGTATAAAAGCCTGTGCTATCCAGGCTATAGCGCACGTTGTAAAAATCACACAACCAATAGCCAACAAAGATATCGGCCGCCCTGCTGCTTTAAAGTCGGGCCAGGAAGTATACCACGCATCGGCATACAACATGGGCGGGAGAAACAGAAGAAATATGATGTCGGGATCAAGATCAAGACGAGGCAAACCCGGCACAAAACCTATTCCCAGACCGGCCAAAACCAGCAGAATCGGATAAGGAATTCTGATCTTATCGGTAATCTCAGCCAGCGCAGTCACTACCGCCAGCAGCAGAATTACAATTTCAACTATGTGCATAAATTGATTCCAAATGGATAAATAACAGATATTTTAGGAGAAACTTTAGCATTATCCAACTAGATGCTATATTTAGTGTAAGTAATATCAAAAGACCCTAACCCCCAACCTGCATGCGAATAGTTTTTACCCTCGTAGTATTCCTTTCACTCATTTGTGGAACACTTCATGCCCAGGTTGATCCGCTCTACTCGCAATACCTGAACAATCCATTTCTTATTAATCCTGCCTACACGGGCATGAATAATTATATGAACCTGATGGTGGGTTATCGTAAACAGTGGGCAGGTTTTGACGGTAGCCCTACTACCCTGTCGGCTACTGGTCATACCAGTCTGTTTGATAACCGTATGGGTGTAGGACTGATTATTTCACAGGATAAGGTGGGAGAAAATACGAATACTTTCATCCAGGGAACGTATGCCTACAAAGTTCGCTTTGATGAATACCGGTATATCTCATTTGGTTTACAGGCAGGCATCATGAATTTCAGAAGCGACAACAGTGAGTTGAATATTGCCGATCCGGCTGACCCGCTTTTTAATGCAAATCAAAATGTAATAAAGCCATCGTTTGGAGCGGGTGTAATCTTCCGGACCGACAATTTATTCCTGGGTTTATCGGTGCCCCGCATTCTTAAGGCCAGCGAAAGCTTTGAAGACGTAACAGCAGCGCTCTATACACAACATTACTATGGCTTTGCCTCGTATCTTTTTTTACTATCCGACAGGGTGAAGCTTAAACCCGCTGTATTGGTGCGGGCGGTAAGTGGCTCTCCGCTTTCTACTGATGTAAACTTTCAATTTAACATTGATGAGCGCTATGCCATTGGTGCCCTTACCCGGAATTTCAACACCTATGGATTTTTAGCGCAGATAAAATTCAATGAATTCCGATTCGGTTATGTTTTTGAGATGCCCACCAATAAGTCGGTTGGAGTCCGTTTTACATCGCATGAAATTACACTGGGGTTAAACCTGGGTGTGTTTAGTTTCCACGACATTACCCGCATAAGTGACTTCTGATTAAAAACTGAGTTTGCCCAAAAACTCGTGAAGTTCATCACGGATAGTCCGGCTATTGTCAGTACCCAACAGCGTATTTATTTCTTTATTTGGTTTGATCACCAACTGGTTTAGTTTCATATGCTGATTGATCAGGATAAATTCCAGGTCAGGAATGAGTTGCTTTAATTCATCCACAATATCCATAACCGAGAGTGTCCGGTCTACCAGGTTATAGGTACCGCTTTTCAGGCTGGCCGAAAGAACGTTAGCCAAGGCCTGCGAAATCAAATCAATATGTATGAAGGTGCGTGCCTGCTCGCCATTACCATGAATGGTAATGCGCTTTTCAAAATTCGCTTCAAAAACGAATTTATTAATCACCGCATCGAAACGCATACTGGGGCTATACCCATACACATTTCCACAACGAAAAATATAGGTATCCATCTTATCCTTCAGCCGTGCCACATGCTCTTCGCCCCGAAGCTTAGAAATGGCGTAAAAGGTTTTAGGGTTGGGCGAAACTGACTCATCCAGTGCATAATCGGATGAACCATAAACACCAACACTGCTGGTGTATATAAACTTTCTGACCTTGCTTGCCTCAACCGCATAAACCAATTCTGCTGTACCCCAGTGATTAATCTGCTCATACAGGTGCGCATCGGAATGCGCAAAAGGCGTGGTAACCCGTGCGGCCAGGTGGTAAACCACATCAATACCGTCAAGGGATTTTTTCAGGTTTCGGGAATCCAATAATTCTCCTTTTACAAAAACAATTTTTGAATGTCCTGAAATTCTATCACCTAAAAACAAATTGTAATTCTGCCGGCTAAGGTTATCGTAGACAACAATCCTGTCCACGGCTTTATCAGTGGCCAGTCTTCTGATTAATTCTGTACCGATGTAACCCGACCCGCCTGTGACTAAAATATTCATAAACCAATTAACTCTTTTCTAACAACCATTACCCATAGCTAATGCCACTGACTATTGCGTCATTATCAATGACTAACCTTATTTCGACACCAACTCCGTATGCAACCCGCACTCCACCTTCTTAAGTCCATACCACCGGGCTTCACGCTCCTGCATGGCCGGATCAAGCCTTCGTGTGCAGGGTTCGCATCCTATGCTCACATAGCCCTTTTCTTCCAGCGGATGCTTTGGCAGATTATGCTCTTTCTGATATGCCCATATCATCTTAGCCGACCAATCCAGCATCGGGTGAAAGCGTATGGTTCCATAAGGTGCCGGTTGTTCAACCTTCATAGCTGCCCGCACGGCACTTTGGTCGGCCCGCACCCCATTAATCCAAACATCAAAGGTTCGGAGTATGCCATCCATGGGTTGGGTTTTATTCAGGTAGCAGCAGTGATCAGGATCAGAAGCAAACAAAAGCTTTCCTTCACCATCACGCTGCATATATTTAGGCACCTCCGACATCAGATCTACCGTATTCAATCCGAAAAGTTCGGTTATGTGATCCCTGAACTGAATTGTTTCAGGAAAATGATACCCCGTATTAATAAAGTATACCGGTATAGACTTGTCGATGCGGCTTAGTATATGCAACAGCACCAGGCTATGCGACTGGAATGATGAACTCGTGAATAAGCGTTTTCCGGCCCTGGTGTAGGCTTCAATCTTCTCCTGAATTGCTGTTGGATTCATTTTTCAAATAAAACAAAATCAGGGGACATTAATAGTATGTGAAAAAGTGATCTTGGCCGCAACCGATTGTTACGGCCACTATGCGTTGGTATTAATTAATTAATTTTGCTGATTCGGCTAAATCAAGAACCTTTTACACCGTTTCCTGTTTTATTTAAGCCCATGAGAATCAAAGTATCCCGTAAAGAACACTTCAATGCCGCCCATCGCCTGTTTAACCCAGCCTGGACGGAGGAAAGGAATAAGCAGGTTTTTGGTAAGTGCAGCAATCCCAATTATCACGGACATAATTACGAGCTTATTGTAACGGTGACGGGCGAGCCTGATCCTGAAACGGGGTATGTTTATGATATGAAGGTACTCAGCGACCTTATTCGTGAGCACGTAACCCAGAAATTTGATCATAAAAATCTTAACTTAGATACTGAATACTTTAAAACTCTTAATCCTACCGCTGAAAACATTGCCGTTGTCATCTGGAAGATTCTGCGGGAAAAAATCGATTCATCACTTGACGTGAAAATTACACTTTATGAGACAGAAAGAAATTATGTTGAATATCCGGCCGATTAATGATCCCGAGGAAATCGGTGACGATCACGCAGCGTCATCCTATAATACCCCCCTCCGGCCCGATGCATTCGAGCTGGATGACGATGAAAAGGTAGAGCGCATTGAGAAACATTTCCGTGAGATTATGACCATTCTCGGTCTTGACCTGAACGATGACAGTTTAAACGGAACCCCCAGGCGTGTTGCCAAAATGTATGTTAAAGAAGTGTTTAGCGGACTAAACCCTAAAAACCGTCCACACGCCCGACTGTTTGAAAACAAATACAATTACGATCAGATGCTGGTCGAAAAGGACATTACTTTTTATTCACATTGTGAACATCACTTCGTGCCCATTTACGGCAAGATACATGTAGCCTATTTTTCCAGCGGAAAGGTGATAGGACTGTCGAAAATTAACCGCATTGTTCAGTATTACGCTAAACGTCCGCAGGTACAGGAGCGCTTAACCGTTCAAATTGCCAAAGAGATGATGCGCGTGTTAAAGACCGAAGATGTTGGCGTGGTGATGGATGCTACACACTTATGCGTTGCTTCACGCGGTGTTGGTGATACAAATAGTAAAACCGGCACAGCACACTTCTCTGGAAAATTTACCGATGAAAATGTGAAGCGCGAATTCCTGAATTACATCAATACAAAATAACGCCCAGGAAAGAAAATACACTTTTAGCAGACGCTAACACCAGGAAGAAAAAAAGCTGGACAAAATAATACGGCAACGCCAGACGGTTTTCAGATTTCACCCGATACAGATGAAAGAAGAAGAGCATAGCCATGGAAACAATAAACCAGCCAATGTAATTTTGCACAGGTACCACCCCGCCTTTCCAACTCCAGAAGTCAAAGCGAATGGCTACCGGTTCAATTAGCGCATCCATTAAAACCGCCAGAAAAGCACCCAACAAAATTTTAGGAAGTATATGGATAGCCAACGAATCCGTTAATACGGCAATGCAATAAATTACCAGCAACCAGTTCAACCCGATAATAACCGGTACGCCAAAAAGTTTCGGGCCAAGCGTTGCCCCATACGAATATTCCCCGAAAATGAAGCCGTATTGAACCCCGAGAAATTCAACGCCAAAGCCCAGGGTAAATACCGTAAGGGCAAACATGAAGAAAGATAGCGAGCGATCGGCATGGTTCAACCATAACAAAAAAGCGCTAACCGCAAGGTTAAACGGGGTCAGTAATCTGAAAAACTCCTGAAAAGGTGAAAGCAACCCTACAATACCTACCATGTGCATAGTCACCACCAGTGGGATAGAGTATGATAGAAGAGAAGCTTGTAAACCCTGGTAAAAACGCGCAATCATGTTTCATTAACAACCTTTCAATCAAAGTGTTTACTCACCAAATCAGCGGTGATTTTTGCCGACTGCAGGCAAAGCGGAATTCCCCCACCCGGGTGAACACTTCCTCCGCAAAAATAGAGGTTCGTTATTCGGGGGCTTTGGTTAGCATGGCGCAGAAACGCAGCATACCTGTTGTTGGAACTTGTACCGTATAAGGCACCCTTATATGAACGTGTTCGCAGTTCAATGGAGCGCGGATCAAGAACCGATTCGCTTTCAATAAAATGCTCCACCTCAACCTTCAATAGCCGGTTTAATTTTGTCAGAATATTTTTTCTGGCTTTTGTAATTATACCATCCCAATCCTGGCCGTCATTGGCGGGTACATTTATCATCACAAACCAGTTTTCACAACCTGCAGGCGCATCGGAAGCAATATATTTTGAGGTAATGTTTATATAAATGGTGGGGTCATCCGATACCTGCTTCTGCTGAAACAGCATTTCAAATTCTTTGCGATAATCCTCAGAAAAAAAAATGTTATGCAAACTGAGTTCTTCAAATGTTCTTTTCACACCCCAGTAAAAAATCAAGGCCGAACTGGAGCGCTCCTGATTCAGTGTGCGTTCGGGTGGAGGGATATTTCGAAGTAAGTGGCGCCAGGTAAAATATACATCCATGTTGCTTATCACCACATCGGCTTCGCAACGTTTGCCTTTTGATAAAACACCAATCGCTTTTCCATCGCTCACTACAATTTCATCAACAGGCGAGTCGTAGATAACCGAAATACCCTGGTCAGCGGCCAGGTGCACCAGGGCTTGCGTGATGGCATGCATGCCGCCTTCGGGTAAAAACGTACCAACATTAAATTCCAGGTGCGGAATGGTGCTCAGGATTCCCGGGGCCTGATAGGGATCTGATCCGTTGTAGGTAGCATACCGGTTGAACAGTTGAACAAGTCGTGGTTCCTGGAGGTGCTTTTCATTGAACTGGTTCAAACTCGTGAACAGCCCCATCTTTGGAATTTTTAACAACGCTTTTGCCACTGCTTTGGATAGCCAGGTACGCCAGCGTTGCAGGGGTTGTTCAATAAAAATTCGCCCTGCCGATTCGTATAATGTTTTTGAAAGCTCAAGATAGTTTCGAATAATGTTTTCAGGGACATGAAGTTTGACAGAAACCTCTTTTACCAGTTTCTCCCGATCAGCGTAGGCGGTAAGTTGGGTGCCATCTTCATAGAAGTAGTTACAGGTAACACCTATCCTTTTGTACTGATAATAATCACGGGGATTACGGCCGCAGGCAATAAACACATCATCCAGAAAATGTGGCATCGTAAATAAGGAGGGGCCGGCATCGAAGCGGTAGCCGGATTGATTAAATGCCGTAAGCTTTCCGCCCGGGTAAGCGTTGGCTTCAAAAATCTGCACATCAAAACCTTCGGCACGCAGCCGGTTGGCGGTGGCCAAACCTGCTATTCCCGACCCGATAACGATTGCCTTCATCCGGAATCATCAACACCGGCAAAAGCAAAAAGTTATCCCCTCAATGCAGCCTTCTTTAACCACCTGAAAACCGATTCATAACCGCCAAAACCATTGGAAAAACTAAATAATTCGTAGTTTAGCAGTCCTAAAAATGAACACTTATGGTTTTTGATTTAGACATGATTAAAGCGGCCTACAAGGCCTTGCCGGGGCGAATAGCCAAGGCGCGTAAGGTGGTTGGTAAACCCCTCACCCTTTCCGAAAAAATACTCTACGCCCATCTGCATGAAGATCAGCCCGTACAGCCTTTCGGGCGGGGCAAATCATATGTAAACTTTTCACCCGACCGTGTGGCCATGCAGGATGCCACAGCACAAATGGCCTTGCTTCAATTCATGTCGGCCGGTATACCCAAAGTGCGTGTGCCCTCTACGGTACATTGCGATCACCTGATCCTGGCAAAAAATGGTGCCTCGCAGGACCTGAAAGAATCATTAACCGCCAGCGGTGAAGTGTTCAATTTCCTGGAGTCAGTCTCCAATAAATATGGTATCGGATTCTGGAAACCCGGTGCCGGTATCATTCACCAGGTAGTGCTGGAGAATTACGCCTTCCCCGGAGGTATGATGATCGGAACCGATTCGCATACCGTAAATGCCGGTGGATTGGGCATGGTGGCTATTGGTGTTGGCGGTGCCGATGCCGTGGATGTAATGGCCGGTATGCCATGGGAGTTAAAATTCCCCAAACTTATTGGCGTGAAGCTTACGGGTAAGCTAAGCGGCTGGACTTCCGCCAAAGATGTGATTTTGAAAGTAGCCGGTATACTCACGGTAAAAGGTGGTACCGGTGCTATTGTTGAATACTTCGGACCGGGTGCATTGACATTATCCTGTACCGGCAAGGGAACTATCTGTAACATGGGTGCCGAAATTGGTGCCACCACATCAACCTTTGGGTACGATGAGAAGATGGCTGAGTACCTGCGCGGTACCGGACGCAAAGAAGTAGCCGACCTGGCCAACTCCGTTAAAGAACATTTAACCGGTGATCCGGAGGTTTACGCTAACCCGGAAAAATATTTCGATCAGGTAATAGAAATTGATCTCTCAACACTTGAACCCCATGTTAATGGACCGTTCACGCCCGACAGAGCTATTCCTATATCACAATTTGCCGATGAAGTACGTAAGAACGGCTGGCCGAAAGAACTTGAAGTTGGGTTGATCGGATCGTGCACAAACTCTTCGTATGAAGACATCACGCGTTCCGCATCATTGGCCAAACAAGCCGTAGATAAAAAACTCAAAACAAAAGCAGAGTTTACCATAACCCCCGGATCAGAGCAGGTGCGCTATACCGTTGAGCGAGACGGCTACCTGGGTGTTTTCGAAAAAATGGGTGGCGTGGTGTTGGCTAACGCCTGCGGCCCGTGTATTGGCCAGTGGGCACGTCATACCAACGATCCGAACCGGAAAAACTCCATCATTACTTCGTTTAACAGAAACTTTGCAAAGCGTAATGATGGTAACCCAAACACCCATGCATTTGTGGCTTCACCGGAAATCACTACAGCATTTGCCATTGCAGGAGATCTAACCTTCAATCCACTAAAAGATACGCTTGTCAACGAAGACGGGCAGCATGTAAAACTTGATGAACCCACCGGCCATGAATTTCCGCCAAGAGGATTTGATGTAGAAGATGCCGGATACATTGCCCCAGCCAAAGACGGAAGTAAAGTTCAGGTCAAAATTGCGCCTGACTCCAACCGCCTGCAGGCGTTAAGCCCGTTTAAGGCGTGGGATGGAAAAAATCTTACCGACATGAAACTGCTGATTAAGGCAAAGGGAAAATGCACTACCGATCATATTTCCATGGCGGGCCCGTGGTTGCGTTTCCGTGGCCACCTGGATAATATTGCCAACAACACCTTAACCGGAGCAGTAAATTATTTCAACGAAAAAACTGACAACGTTAAGAATCAACTTACCGGAGAATACGGACCGGTGCCCGCTACCCAACGCGCTTACAAAGCCGCTGGAATTTCTACTCTTGTGGTGGGCGACCACAACTATGGCGAAGGTTCATCACGCGAGCATGCGGCCATGCAACCACGTCATTTAGGAATTCGCGTTATTCTTGTTAAATCATTTGCGCGCATACATGAAACCAATTTGAAAAAGCAAGGTATGCTGGCGTTGACTTTTGCCAATGAAGCTGATTATGATAAAATTCTGGAAGATGACACCATTGATATTGTTGACCTGACTTCGTTTGCTCCGGACAAGCAGTTAACACTGGTGTTGAAGCATAAAGATGGCAGCCGTGATACCATTAAGGTAAATCATACTTACAATGCCGGGCAGATAGAATGGTTTAAGGCAGGCTCAGCATTAAACTTAATGGCGAAGGATATCAAACCAGCTAAAAAATCTTCTCCTAAAAAGGTTGTGAAAAAAGCAACTGTGAAGAAAACTGTGAAGAAGTCAGCAACCAAAAAGAAAGTAGTGAAGAAGACTTCCGCCAAGAAAGTGGTGAAGAAGGCAACGAAGAAAAAGGTTGTAAAAAAGTCTACTAAGAAAGTTAGCAGACCTTCAAAAACCAAGAAGGTTGTTAGAAAGCCGGTGAAGAAAAAAGCCGGAGCGAAAAAACGCAGACGTTAAAATTTAAAAAAGCCGGTTACCACCGGCTTTTTTAATGATTATCCATTACCTCCCCAATTACCCATCGAAATTCATTCAACATCATCGCGGTAGCACCCCAAACAATTTCCCCTTCAACTTCAAAATGCGGAGCCAGCATCCGGTAACGGCCTGCGGCCAAAATCTCCTGGGTGCGTATCGCATCTTCACCAAGAATATTTTCCAACCGGCCGTGAAGCACGCGTGCCACTTCATGCTGATCAGGAACCCAAATTGGTTTTCCCTGTGCCACGCCAATTACTGGCGTTACTAAAAAATTACTGGGGACCACAAAGAATTCACTCAGTGTTCCTAAAATTTTTACATGAGAAGGTTGAATACCAATCTCTTCATGCGCTTCGCGCAAGGCAGTGTCAAAAACGGTTTCACCAGGTTCCGCTTTGCCCCCCGGAAAACTAACCTGGCCGCTATGCGCACCCAAATAGTCGGGGCGCTTGATTAGCGGAAAATAGATTTCGTTTGATTCGGGATAGAGTAGAATTAAAACACTGCCGGGTTTGGGTGGCATTTTATGGTCAAACGCAGGAAGTGTAGTACCAACCGGTGTTGCGCGCAGCAACTCATGTGCTTTTGCACCCGGCAATTCACCTTTTAGCCGCTCCTGCAACTTCTCCACCAATTCCACTAAACCAAGCATGCTTACAGTAGTTTTCGCTTACGCATCATTCGGGCGAATAACGAAGGAAATAAGCGTTTTAACAAGATGCCGGTACGCTCAGGTCGTCCGGCAATGATAATTTCATCTTTATTCTTTTCTATGGCCTCTAAAATTTTTTCGGCCACATCATCCGGATCGAGCCCCTTTGCTATTTTATCGTTATCCTGATTGATGGCCACACCATCTTTATTCAATGAATTTTTCGCAACGTTGGTACGCACAAATCCCGGACAAACCAACAACACACCGACTCCATCCTGCGCTACTTCCAAACGCAATGTGTCGTAAAATCCCTGCAGCGCATGTTTGCTGGCATTATAAGCCGCTTGCTTTTGAACTACCATCTTACCCAATACACTGGAGATCACCACCATGTGTCCGCGTTTGCTTGCCAGCATCTGCGGAAGCACGGCTTTTGTGAGCGCAATGCCTCCAAAAAAGTTTACGTTGAAAATTTTATGGATTACCTCCAGCGACAAATCTTTGACTTTCGTCCAGTGACTCACGCCTGCGTTGTTGATCAGGATATCAATTTTTCCAAACCGGTCGTACACCTGTTTCGATAGTGTGGCGACAGATTCTGTATCCGACACATCCAGCGGAAGAATTAAACAATCGTCAGCAGGCAAGTTGGCGGTTGCTCTTACCCGCTGCAACTCTTCTACCCTTCTGGCCGATAAAACAAGCTTTGCACCTTGTCTCGCAAAAGCGTACACCAACGACTCACCTATACCGGAAGATGCACCGGTAATCCAAACAACTTTACCTTTAAACATAGATTAGTTACAATTTCCAGCCGGCACGATACTCCCGCTTCACAAACTGGTTGGCTTCATCAAAGTTGGTGATTTTCATGTTTACTCCATCCCACAACAACTTGATGTCTCTGCCCGGGTAATCGAATTGATTGGGATTATCTTTTCGTGGGAAGCGTATATCGTGGCTGCGTATGGCGAGGTTGCCCATCAGCACCATCTCGGTAAGCGGTCCGGCAATTTCAAACGGAGAGCTTAGTTCTGTCTTTCCGTATCCTGCCAAACATCCTTCTACCCAGTTGGCATAGTGCCCCCTGTCGCCATTGGGCACACGCTTAATCGTTTGAGGCACGTTTACTTCCTGGGTTCTTGAAGTGGGTAAAAGTTTTGGCAGTATACCGTAGGTACCGCACATCATCTTACCTTTTGTTCCGATAAACAAAGCACCATTGCCACCGTCACCAAACTGTTCATTCGGGCCCAATTCTTCCGGGCGCTCGGGCTGTATGCCGCCATCCATCCAATGCACTTTTACTTTTGGTTTGCTGCCCCGTTCAGGGAATGTCATAACAATATGTGACGAGGGCGGGCAACTTTCGGGGAAATAGCCTCTTCTGAATTCACCGACATATACACTGCCAACACTGGCCTGCACATCAATCGGGTAACCCAGTTCCAGCACGCGGAATGGTGGCTCAACAATGTGGCAGGCCATATCGCCCAGGGCACCGGTTCCATAATCCCACCAGCCGCGCCAGTTAAACGGAACCAGGTTGTCGATGTAATCTTTGTAAGGCGCGGTGCCTAACCATAAATCCCAATCAAGTTCCTTTGGCACTTCGGCTTTTTGCGAAGGCCAGGGAATGCCTTGCGGCCACACGGGGCGGTTCGTCCAGCAATACACGGTATGCACCTCACCAATAAGGCCGGCCTGGTACCATTCCATTAACTGGCGCACGCCATCACCGGATGAGCCCTGGTTACCCATTTGTGTTACTACCTTATATTTTTTGGCTGCTTCGGTGAGCATGCGTGCCTCATAGATATCATGCGTTAGGGGCTTTTGTACATACACGTGCTTGCCCAACTGCATGGCTGCCATGGCTTGCACGGCATGGTTATGATCGGGTGTAGACACCGAAACAGCATCAATGCTCCTATGCTCCTTATCGAGCATTACCCGAAAATCTTTATAGTATTTAGCCTTGGGGAAATTCTTTTTGGCATTGGCAGCCCTGCGGTCATCCACATCGCAGAGGAAAGAAATGACAGCTTTGTTTGTACCGGCTATTCCGTTGATATCGCCATTGCCCATACCCCCCACCCCGATGCCGGCAACGGATAAGGTATCACTGGGCGCTAAAAAACCTTTTCCGCCCAATACATGGCGGGGTACTATGGTGAAGGCAGCGGCTGCAAGCCCGACCTGCTTAATAAAACTTCTGCGGCTGTTACGGGGTGTCATGGAAATTTTCAGTTAGTTGAACAGGTTTCAAAGTACTGTTTTCCGTGAAAAGAAAAAAGGTAGGTTTGATGGTGAACCCCTATACGTGATGGGATAGGTTTTTATCGAATATCAGGTATTTCCCAATATTCAGTTAAGGCACTAACTTTAGTAACCCGAAAGCCTGATGAAACGGATAATCATCGAAAAAACAATGCACCGCAACCTGCCGGTGTTGTGCATCCGGTTTGAGCGAGACCGCCAGATTGAGGCTGCCCTGAAGAAACTGGACGGCATGAAGTGGAGCCAGACCATGCGTTGCTGGTATATTAAAAATATGCCTGTAAATTTCAGAGCGGCACTAAAAACCTTACGCCCTTTCGGGCATGTTGATTTTTCAGCAGTAATCAAAAAGGCACAACCTGCCGGTAAAGAATTGAATGCACCAGCCGGTAAAGAAAAAAATACTGCGCACCGAGAACCACTTGCTGAAGGACAGAGCGCCCAGGTAGCTAAATTCATACAATACCTTCGGTCGAAGCGTTATAGCAACAATACTATTAAAACCTATACCGATGCCCTGAAGACGTTTTTACGATTTTACAGCAACAAGATGACCGAGCACATCACTACTGATGATATCATTTATTTTAATAATGAACACATTCTTAAAAACCGGTTTTCTTCCTCCTTTCAAAACCAGGTTATAAATGCCTTAAAACTTTTCTTTCTGGTAGTAGAGAACCGAAATCTTGACCCGCAGTTAATTCACCGGCCCAAACAGCCCAAAACATTACCCAATGTACTGAGCAAAGAAGAAGTGAAAGCATTGTTAGAGGCTTCGCCAAATCTGAAACACAGGGCTATGCTGAGTTTGATTTACGCCTGCGGTTTACGAAGCGGGGAATTACTGAAGCTGAAGGCTGAGCATGTAGACTCTAAACGTTTGGTTCTTATTATCAAGGGAGCTAAAGGTAACAAAGACCGTATTGCGCCCCTCAGTCCTAAAGTATTAGAATTGCTTCGGCAATACTTTAAGGCCTATCGGCCCAAGACCTATTTATTTGAAGGCCAGGTGGCAGGACAACCCTATGATGCCCGAAGTTTGCAATTGGTGCTAAGGCAGGCCTTAGCCAAAACAACAATTAAAAAACCGGTAACCTTACATTGGCTGCGCCACAGTTACGCCACACACCTGTTGGAAGCCGGAACCGACCTACGGTATATTCAAGAGATTTTAGGGCACAAAAGCAGCAAAACGACTGAGTTATACACCCATGTGAGCACAAAAAGCATTCAAAAAATTAACTCACCCTTTGATACCTTATAAGGCTTCTCTATTTTTAGAAATACCCGTTATCCACCTTCGCCAAGCGAACCACCGGTGGTCGTATTGGCGAAGGTTTGTTTCGGGTATAAGAGAGTTATGGGCAAGGCTAAAAAACAACACCGCATAGAATAAAGACGTATGGCAAAAA